>OFRD01000150.1_pt1 | contig 26111 bp, 3 predicted proteins | sample 1543041 | NCBI WGS metagenome assembly OFRD01 (sample SAMN07774234, study PRJEB24372) | wastewater metagenome | isolation source: Exp Tend CN 100WW | collected 2016-02
TACGCCCTACGACCCCTTCCCTTATGATTACAACATTAAAATAATTCTGTAATGCACATACGGTTCCCTTATAAATAAAAAGGAGGGATCATAAGGGAAAGGACGCAAAGCGTCCGACCGTCGGTGCCTAAATGGCACCTTAACCATTGGTTCCCTTAATTAAAACCTCGGATGTTTGGACGTCTTCACGTTTTGCGTGGTGATTCTCGGCGTTGAATAGAGAATTGGCGTTGTCACTTTCCCCACATACGTATTCGGCGTGCAATCCTCCATATTGTCGAGAATCGGTATTTTAAACAAACTTTGGGCGACCGTGTCGCCATATTCATCTACTTCCTCTGTATCCAAAATGGCGCACAACTTCTTGTGTTGGGTGTGGCTGGCCGAATTCAAATAAGGATATGTGTTTTTGGTCTCTTTCAGTTTCCGTAATTGAATGTAATCACTAAATGACATTTATATATATATAGGGAGAACCTACGGATTCAGAGAAGCTTCGCTTCAAACCCCCTCCCTTTACTTTTATACGGTTCCCTTAATAAAAGGAGGGGTCATAGGGGAACGTAGTTCCCCTAAAATTGATTTTATTTTATTCCATACTAAAGATAATATAAAATCATCACACTTAACAAAATGTTCGTATTCCTTATCGTATTCCTTATCGCCCTAACCCACGTATCCGCGTTCTGCTACATGAACGAGGTGGATGGCATCCAAAAATATATGATGTTGCACGGCAAACCCACCACCGTCATTCTGGTGAATCATTTCATCAATAAATACTCAAAACGAACGGGCGTATCTGCGTCCAAAATCAAATCGTGCATCCAAAATGAAAAGGCCAAGCAGAAACCAAACTTACGTAAGAGAAAGTAAAAACAACGATATCATCAGCGGTGTCCATTTAAACTCAATAAATATGAAGGGAAGAAATACGGAACCTACACGCAAAAGTGGAAAGGAGGCGCCAGATAAAGTCAATACATCGGTTCTCTGCGCATTATAAAATTCAATGCACCATTTGTTGTTTACCATTTTATAGGCAGACAAATGCAATAATACTTCCAAAAACATTATAATTATTATTGCATTTTTTTTATATCCTTTTGGGGGAACGTAGTTCCCCCATACCCCCTTAAGGGAACTCGTCGTTCCCTTATAATCCCATACTACGGTTCCCTCATGATCCCTCCCTTAGCGTGGAACCTATTATAAAGGGAGGGATTTTAAGGGAACCGTAGGTTCCCTTAGGAGGGATCAAAAGGGAACCTTAGGTTCCCTTTAGGGTGAAATTAAAAGTCGCACCTCTTTTCTCCATGTTTTCATCATAAAATTTCGGCGCGGTCAGAGAGAGTTTCTCTCCCGGTGTCAAATAAATGGAATTGGGCGGAGAGACAAATCCCAATCCTGAATTGGACACAAGTGCAAGAATCTTCCCACCACTGAATGTGGTGTCAGCATTTGCAGTGGAGTACCACGATGTCATATCACTTGGATGCGCATACACAATCAAATGGGTTCCGGATCCACCCACGAAAAAGTGTGTTCCATTAAAACACGAAGAATACTTTTTGTCTACGATTGGTAAATTCAAAGATGTAAAAATATTGTTGGAAAAGTCTGTGGAATAAAAAATATTTGTGTTGGACAAGTCGGTGATCAAATTGTATTGTCCATCGTATGAATACGACGTTTGAATCGAAATGGGCGTGGATGTGTTCAAGAACCGCGCGTTCAAGTAGGCACTGGGGATTCCATCATATTGCATGAGAGAAGAGTAGCCTGTGTTGACAACGGAGGAGATCCATTTCTTTGTATTGCTGATTTTGTAGTATTTGGATAATTCTCTACCTGCATCCACTCCAAATAAATCAATGTCTTTGACTTGGACGCTGGTTGAACTAAGAACCACTTTTATAAAAACGAACCTGTAATAACGGTAAGCCGTTGTGTTTGCCGATGACAAAAAGATTGTATTCGTTGTACTCGTGGTAAAATTCATGGTTTGTGTATCCAAAGTCGTCCAGTTCGACCCGTCTGAAGACCCCGCGAACAACCACTGCAATCCATTGGGAGAAGCGATTGCGTAATGTTTGACTGCATAGGCACTTGACAAATCGATTTGGATCCACTCTCCACCTGCCGAGTCCGACCCCGAGTATAACCCCGTTCCCGAATCGTACAATCCGGTGCCCGAACTCCAGCTCGTAGAGGCCGATAAATCAAATGCATATTCTGGGTTCGCACCGGAGGACGAAGTTGCTGAAATCGTGGTCAAAACACTGCTTACGTCTCCTACAACGGTGGATAATAATGTCCAAGTGGTTCCATCCGTGGATGAAGCAACGGCAGTCGGCGATCCGTAAGCGGTCCATTTTGTCCCGTTCCATGCAACGTCGGTGGCTCTCGTCGAAAAAAGAGTTTTGGAGTTCGCGATTCCGGTCCAGACAACCCCGTCCGTAGATTTGGCGAGTGAATAGGTGGCTCCCTCGCCCGCGACCACCCAGTAAGATCCGTTCCATGCAACCGCGTATGCCTCGTCGAACAATGAATCTGCCTGTTGTTGCCAATTGATTCCGTCGCGACTTATCGCAAACCACGTGCCAACCGATTTGCCCACGGTGACCCAAATCGTGCCGTTCCACGCCGCGTGATTCGCTCTTGTCTGGAGAACCGTGTTTCCCGTCCCGTACCACTGGATTCCGTCGTAACTGTATCCCAGCGTGTTATAGCTGCTATCGGAACACGCCAATACAATTGGTTTCACGGTTGCCGTGCCGTGTGACGAATTGTTAATGGTTAAAGACTTGCTCACACTTGGTAAAGTGGATAGGGTCCAAGTGGTTAAATCTTGAGTCTGAATCAGCGTGGTTCCCGAAGAGAAGAGATAGTGGGTGCCGGTATAAGTAAATCCGGTGATGGCGCCGACGCTCTCCGAATGGGAAGACCAAGAACCCAGATTTTGAGAAAAGAAAAGGATGCCGACAGACAACACGAAAATAGTATGGTTGGCATACGCCACCTTTACAATTGTATAGGATTGGAGAGAAGTGTTTAAATTCCAGGTAATTGCATCATTGCTGGTGTATAAGTTATTGGAACCGTCGCACCCGGCGAGCCATTGTGTGCCCGTCCAGGCCAATGAATTGACATTGGTGGGTCCAGATGCAGTGGTCCATGATTTGCCGGTTGTGCTGTATTTCAGCGTCGAACCGCCCGCCACCCACGTTGTTCCATTATTTAAAATTGCACTAAACATATAGATAATAAGGAGAACCTAAGGTTCCCCTTAAACCCCTCCTCTTCAGAATATCATTATTAAGATATCCTAATAATGATAACTCTCATTCCTTCCTCCAAATTAAAGGAGGGGGTTTGGGGGGAACCTTGGTTCTCCTTGAAGGAGGGATTATAAGGGAACCTTGGTTCCCTTAACCTTGGTCCCCCTTCCAAAAAATTCCATCGTTTGAATATGCAATGGTATTTGTTCCTTCTCCCACCGCTACCCAGAGCAAATTGCTCCAATACACATCTAAACCCGCGGTTGTGAAAATATCTGCGCCACCGCCGATCCAGTGCATTCCATCCGCAGATGACGCAATGGTATTTGCGCCTTGGCCGACCGCTATCCACAACTTGCCATTATTGTGCGTCTTATTGACGGTTGTCATCAATGATCCAATGTTGGAACTGGCGTCGGACCACGTGAATCCGCCATCATGACTATGGCTCTTGTTGGAAAGAAGGAGAGAACGTGGAAACACAATGGTGTTGCGATACTCTGCATTGCATTCCAAATCGTAGATGGTTGTGTTGTACTGGTTGTGGCCCAAATGCCAGTCCGCATATCCGCCGTTCTGCTTGACCAAAATGCTATTGGTCGGGTCTTCACCCGCAATCACGAAGTTGGACCCGGTCCATTTCGCAATGTTGGCACTTTGGAGAATCGGACCCTGCACGTGTGTCCATACCAATCCATCATAACTTGTAATGTAGTTGTGGTTGCCGGAAGACACGATTGAGTTCATGGTAATTACGAAAGCCACGCCGTCCCATTCAATCGAGAAGGGTTTGTTTGAATCATACAACCCGGCGCTATTGTTTTTAATAATTTGGTTGGATAGCTCAAACGTCGTCCATGACTTGCCGGTGTAACTGTAGGCAATCGCGTGACGATTCGTAACTGGCGCACCCAATGCGATCCAAATCGACCCGTTCCACGCCACATCAAAGGAGCCATATGCGGAGTCAAATATGTTTGCACCCCCGCTGTACCAGGTGTCGCCGTCTTCACTGTACAAAAGCGAATTTGGCCCGCCATTCCCGGCGACCACCCAAAGCGCCCCGTTCCACACCACCTTTCCATTGTGGTAATTGGATACATTCTGGATAAGCGCAGTTCCTGAAGGATTGGAGATCCAATGCACACCGTCGTAACTGTTGTAAATGCCCGAGTTTCCGATGGCCACGTATTGATTGGTGACTGGATTGTGAGCAATGGATGCATACTCGTTCGGGACCGCATAGTTCTGGAAAGAAACTTGGTCATATGTGTGACTGATTGTGTGCGAGTCCAAATACGTAATAATCCACTTGAGTCCGTCCCATATCACTCGAGAGAACTGACTGGAAGACACATCCACAATGGGCGACCATGTGGTTAAGGATCGCGACACCGATTTTCCATAGGTGGTTGTATTGCCGGTGAGCGCCATATAGACCGGCAACTTGTTCTTACCGAACGTGTAGATGATGTCTGTGTTCAAACGTACATTGTCGCCTTGGATGGACGCATAGACTGTTGTGTCCGGAACCGTGTATGAATTCAGAGTAATGGATTTGGAATACAACTGCCGACTGTGTTTCATGGTGTCCTGGAATGCATACTGTTTGGGCGGGATGGGACTCAAATCAATGGTGGAACCCATCGGACCGATGGAGCCGAGAGAACCGCGGAAACCGGTAGGACCGCCAAATGACGAAAACCCAGTGGCACCGGTTGAACCCGTGGGACCCGTGCCAAATGGACCTGCGGGGCCGGTGGGACCGGTGGTTCCTTGCAACCCGGTGCTTCCGGTTGGACCTGTTTGACCCGTTCTGCCTGAAAAGCCCAAAGCCCCTTGAGGACCGGTGTTGCCGGTTGAACCTGTGGGTCCCGTTTGACCGGTGGGGCCGGTTCGACCTTGGGGTCCCTCTGTGCCAATCCCGGTGGGACCGGTGGGACCGGTTGTCCCTGTTTGACCGGTTCGGCCTTGAGGGCCAGTTACTGAACCGCCGGCAACACCGGTGGGACCCGTGGGTCCAGTGGGGCCAACGATGCCTGCGGGACCCATCTGTCCTGTGAAACCCTGAAACCCTTGTGGGCCTTGGGGCATCCACCCTTGCGATCCAATTGCGCCTGTGGTTCCGGTGTCGCCCGTATAAGACAAGGGTGTGAAATACGTGACTGAGATATCCGTGGTTGTTCCAATTCCTTGACTGGTTTCAACGGAGAACACGTAGTCGGTGTTGAAAACGTTGAAAACCTCGGTGTCCGTGAGTCCCTTGTTATAGATGCGGGTGTCATCCACGTATCCGTGCATTGGGTTTGCAGAAGTATCCGGCGCCAAGTTTATGCCGACCGCGTTCGCAGTATAAACATTTCCGAAATCCACCGTGGGCAAAGCTTGAGAGAACGACGAATCCGAGGTGAAGACGGTTTTCTGACCGTTCAAATAGAATGACCAGGTATTCGAAACATCGTTCGTCATTTTAACAGCAACATGGTTCCATGTGTTCAGATTCGGTCCAGGAACATTGATGAACCGACTTGTTCCACTGTTGTTGTAAATGAACGAATAATTCAGGTAAGTCGCCGACAAAGAGATGTATTTATTGGATTGGCTCAAAGAGAACACGGTTCTTGGTGTCAAGTTGAGAGACGAGAAGTTGATCCAAGTTGAAATGGTGGCATTGGTCGGGTCCGCGCGCAAATCGATTGGGCCAAGATTCACGGTTCCGGTGTAAGGGAAATACAAACAACCGGTGCCGAGCCGTTTGCCAACGGTTGTAAATAAACTTGTGTCGGAGATAGAGGCGTCATATACCACGGTGTCGCCCGCAAAGTTCGCCAAGGCGTATCCGGTTGTAGTGTTTCCTTGAATTGAAGTTGGGTCAAATGTGTAGTGATTGACAAGTGCATTTGCATCCGTTTTACCGTCAAAGAGTTGAGAGATTTGCCCGGTGGATAACGTGGAGTTGTAGATGCGGACGTCGTCGATAAACCCGTCCATTTTTAAGGTGGAGGATGATGCGTCCATGCCGATGGCTCCCCTAGTAAATGTTGTATAATTTTTACTAATATCATTAATGTTGTAATTATATGATACCTTATTTACAGTAACTGACCAAGCATTTGTAGAGAGGTTTGCCATATTTGCCAAAACGTGTGTCCAAGTATTTGTTACAGGTGTAACCGGTACACTGAACACCACGTCATTTCGATACAGCAAATAATTGGTGGAACTCGCAGCCAATCTGATGGAATCTGTGGCATTAACTAATGAAATGACTGTTCTTGGGGTTGCATCCAACGACGCAAATTTCACCCACGCGGACAATGTAATCGCATTTCCATTTGAAAACGTAATCGGATTGAGTGCCACTGTTCCCGTATGGGTGGTTCCAGGAAATCGCAGAGACATGGTTCCATACTTAAAATCGTTGGTTGTTGTCATTGCATTGCTCGTCGCCAAGTAAATGGGCGTGCCTGCAAACAGCGTCGCCACTTCTCCCGCCGTTAAAACACGATTGAATATCATGAATTCATCCAAGTAAGCATCTGTGAAAGCCCCAATACCCAAATGATTCGTGTTTCTCGACTTGAGAGAAGGATACAGTCTGCCCGTTAAATTGTCCGTCAAGACATTATTAATATAAGTTCGCCAGTTTCCATTGGGGTTCAATGTCCAGACAAAATGCACCCATGTGTTATTATTGATATTCGCCGACCCCGTCGCAGTAGAACTGCTTGTAGAGCTGTTGAACACATTGAGAGAATAGGTATTGCTGGATATATTGAAGTAAATGCCTTGCTGGGCCAAATCGCTGTTGTTCCTGAAAGCAAAGACATACGAATTATTCGCATTTGCATTGGATTTCAGCCAGAAAGAAAACGAGGTGCCGAGTGGATACACGGAGACCGGCGGCATAATTAGATTGGATGTTGCTGACACTCGGAGAGACCCGGTTCCAAACTGGTAGGTACTTGTAGAGATGGAACCACCTGCGGACAAGGACGCATCAAATACGTAATCGCCCGTCGCATAATTGGCAACACTCAACTCCGTGTTGGAACTTGCGTCGAAGTTGTAATAGACCGACAAATCCTGAATGACATTGGCGTCGTAATTCGGCTGACCCGAGAAAGTTTTGTCCGGATACTGCTCAAACGAGGCATAATTGCCGAGTTGGGACCCCGTCTCTACAACCGGATAATAGGCGACCGGATACGTCTCTACAATTCTCCCGGCGTATCCCGAATTGTTGGATTGGGGGATGTAGATGGGCGAGAATGAGGCCAACGAAGTTTTGTAAGGCGATTTTGTGTAGTAGGGATGATTGGCAGGCAAAGCCAGACCCCATTTCGCAGCCAAATAGCCTTCCATCGTTTGACGTTCCGACAAAGTGGGTAATTTGGCGAAAGCAATGACTTCACCGTAATCGGTTGCGTGGGTTGCCCCCGAATTGTCAAAGGTGTTTATGCCGATACCGACTTTCTGGATATTGAATGCACCGGTACTGGTACTGGTGGTGTATGTACCATTCAGACCGAAATTCACATTGGACCCGTCGAAATACCCGGAAATTAAGTAGGGCGTTCCAAGACTCACATTGGAAATATCGAAATTGACATTGTTTCGCCACAGAGAAACCGTGTAGCTATTCCCCGATTGTGTGCCAGATACAATGAACGCGGTGTTCAACGACGCGTCGTTCGTGGCAGAACCGGGACCGAAAGAGAGAAACCTGGGACTGCCATACATCATATTGAATTTCATTACCGAAAAGAACGAAAACGTGTTACCCGAATACGTGGGGTTATACGGACTTGTGAAACCGGATCTCGACAATTGTAGAGCGGGATAACCATTGATCACATTTTCGGTGAGTTGTCGATTTGTTTGGAAATTGGAATTCAAATCGTTGAATATAAACGTGGAATTGTTGATTTGCGACGATTTGTCATAGACTTTGGTGACGACCGGGTAGCTTAATCCCGTGTTGGTTGCCATTGTAATTGCGGAAGCAGTAAATTTTTTACTATACCACGTAGTTCCATCACTTGAAAACCCGATGGCACTGGACTGACTAACTGCTAACCAAAAAGAACCTGTCCATACAACACTCACACACGGACCGGGAACAATGTTTCCACGCGTTGTCCATGTCAAACCATCCGGCGAGGTTATAAGGGATGTGGCTGTGGTGCTACATCCAGCCACAAAGAGAGAACCATTCCAGGTAATAGTTCGCACAAGGTCAGTAAAACCAATTGCTGCACCCGTCCAGGTAATTCCATTCACTGAAGTCGCAATGCTATTTCCACCTTGACCACCAGCCACCCACAATCCATTTGCATAAGTAACGGATTGACCAACCGATGTAAATGTTGTTTTTCCCATTCCTGTCCAAGTAGTTCCGTCCGTCGACCTTGCCATTGAATTACCTGTTCCTGTATTCACGGCAATCCATAAAGACCCGTTCCAAAATGCACCGTTCGTAATTAAAGTAAATGGCGTTGTTCTTGTACTCCAAGTAACTAAATCGGGAGAAGTACTTATTTGTCCCAAACTTCCAAATGCTATCCATAACCCGTTTCCATACGCCACAAACGTTGCTGTGGTAAATGGCACTGTTACAGTCCATGTAATCCCATCCGTTGAATATATAATACCTGCCTGGACAGCCGCTACCCAAATACCGTTTGCATACGTTATATAACTGCCAGACGTAGCCGGAATTGTTCGATTTATCCATGTGATTCCATCATACGATGTAAATGATCGAGTGCTTGCTTCCAGTATTACATATTTGACCTTGTTTATATATGTGCTTCCGGCAACTCCGATCACTTCGGTGGTATTCACGCCTTTGCCTTGACCCGTCCAGATTAACCCATCCACTGAGCCAATGTAGTAATTCGTGGCGTCTGAGCCAACTGCAACCCAACTTCTGTTTAACCATAGAATGTCGGAACCGTAAGTTGCAAACGTGGTTCCCGTGACCGCGGACCAGTTAATTCCATTGACAGATGTTGCAATGGTGTTTCCGCCTTGACCCACCGCAACAAATCTTGAACCATTCCACGCAACATTGTTTCCGGCAGTAGTGAAAGTGGTTTTGCCAAGTCCGGTCCATGAAATTCCATTATCTGAACTTGTCGCAATGGTGTGTGTGCCTTCGCCTACCGCGACCCATGTTCCTGCACCATAGGCTACGCCACGCGCTTTTGTGAAAACAACGCTGGCTTCTCTGCCGATCCAAGTGGTGCCATCCGTACTCGTTGAAATGGTGTTTCCACCTTCGCCCACGGCGATCCACTGGTTATTTGCCCAAATAACATTGTATCCAGCTGTTGAAAATGGGGTTGTTGCTTGTCCGATCCACGTGACTCCGTTCCGAGATGTTGCAATGGTGTTTCCGCCTTGGCCCATTGCTATCCATAGACTCGAATTGAAAGCAATTCCGAAACCAGCGGTACTGAAAACGGCAGTTGCACCGGTCCATGAGTATCCGTCGTAGGAATAGGCAATGGTGTTTGTGCCTTGACCGACCGCCACAAACATGGTTCCGTTGTGTGCGACCTTGTTGCCTTTGGTTGTGAAAATCGTTGCTCCTGCTCCAGACCACGTTTTTCCATTAATCGAATAAGAAATTGTGTGTGTGCCGGAACCCACTGAAACGTAGAATGCAAGTTTGTTTTCGCTGACCTGTTGCACAATGGTGCCTTGTCCCAAGGTGGTGGTTGCAATGGGTCCCGACCGTGCAATTCCGTAACCAGCGGTAGAAAAAACGGTTGTGCCTTGACCCGTCCATATGATACCGTCGGTTGATGTAGCAATCGTGTTGCCGCCTTGACCTGTAGCAATCCACCGGCTCAAATTGGCGTTCCAAATGACCTTGTTGCCCCGGGTCGTGAAAACGACGGGTGAGTTTCGCATTGTCCATGCAATTCCGTCGGGACTCGTTGCGATGTTTCCTGCGGTGCCTTGGCCTACGGCAACCCAGAGAGACCCGTTCCAATAAACGCCGTTTCCGGAACCCGTTAAAATCGCGGAACCGGCGCCTGTCCAGTTGATTCCGTCAGTAGAGGTTGCGATTGTATTTCCGCCGGACCCAACAGCCACATAATTGGGTTTTGTGTATGTTGCTATAAATCCATCCACTGCGAATCCGGATGTAGAGAAAGTACTTGTTCCAAGCGCTGTCCAAATCAATCCGTCGTCCGAGTACGCAATGGAAGACCCGCCGGAACCAACGATTACCCAGCGACCATTCAACCATTTAATGCCTTGACTTGCCGAAGTGTTTGGAGTCAAGCCTCGACCGGTCCAGCTGTATCCATTGTCGGAAATTGCCACAGTGTTAGCACCCGAACCGACCGCTACAAATTTAGGTTTGTTGAAAGTGGTTAAACCTGTGGAACCAACTCCGAAACCACTGGTTGTGAAAGTTGCGCCCCTTCCGGTCCAAGTAATGCCATCCGTTGAAGTTGCGATGGTATTTCCGCCTTGACCGGTGGCGGTCCACAGTGCGCCATTCCAAGAGATCTTTTGCCCCGCTGTAGTAAAAACGGTTGTACCCAATCCGACCCACGTGGTTCCGTTGGTAGAGTAAGCCAATGTGTGTGTGCCTTGACCTGCTGCAACGAATATAGTGCCGTTATACTCTACATCGTTGCCCTGGGTAGTGAAAATGGTCGTTGCCAAACCCGTCCATGAAGTTCCGTTGTTTGAAGAATAGGCAATGGTATTGGCGGTTGAACCGACGGCGACCCACAGTGAATTACCGTAAGTGATACCAAACATGGTGGTTGTGGGTCCTGCGCCTCTGGCCGTCCAAACAATCCCATTTGGACTCGTTGCAAAACTGTTGGTTCCGGAACCGACCGCCATCCAAAGATTCGAACCGTTCCAGGCAATCCCGTATCCGTTTGTTGTGATAAATCTAGTGGAAAGAACAGTCCATGCAATACCGTTGAACGAGTAGGCAATGGTGTTTGTTCCATTTCCAACCGCAACCCAGATGGAACCGTTCCATGCAACGTTGAACCCATTTGTTGCAAAAACCGTGGTTGTTAAACCCGTCCAAGTAAATCCATCGGCAGAATACGCGAGTGTATTGGTTCCGGATCCAACACCAACCCAAAGAGAACCGTTCCAAACTGCATTGTTGCATTGAGTTGTAAAAGTGGTTGCACCCAACCCATTCCACAAACTTAGGTCGTAGGAGAAGGCCATTGTGTTCGTACCCGAACCACCAGCGATAGCAAACCTGGATGTAATGGTTGGCGCATCATATGTTCCCGCGGATGCAACCGCGAATGCGGATGTGGTGAATGTTTGAGGTGTCAATGTTCCGGTCCAAGTGGTTCCGTCGGCACTTGATATGATTCTTTCGGTTCCACTATCACCGGTTGCAATGAATGCGGGTTTTGTGTAGGTCATACTGATATCGTAAATTGAACGAACGGCGGTCGTACTAACACCGGTTGGATTGCTTCCGGTCCAAATAATACCGTCCGTGGAAGTGGCAAGTACGTTTCCACCTTGACCGCCAACGAGCCAACGATTGTTTGACCATTCAACTGCAAATGCACTTGTGCTGATTATAGCGGTACTGCGACCGGTCCATACAGTGCCATTGGTTGAAGTGGCAATGATGCTTGTGCCGTTACCCACGGCAACCCATAATCCATTTCCATATGCAATACCCCTTCCAATAGTAAAAACAGCAGAACCCTGACCTGTCCATTCAGTTCCATTGGTTGATGTTGCAATGCTATTTCCACCATTTCCAACAGCAACCCATAATCTTGCACCCAAATTATCTTGGCCATAGGCGACCTTAATTCCTTGATTAGTAAAAACAGTCTTCCCAATACCTGCCCATCCAGTTCCATTGGGTGAAGTCGCAATGGTGTTAGCGCCTGCACCGACAACAACCCATAATTTTGCACCCGAACCATCTTGACCATAGGCGACACCTGATCCATTAGTAAAAATAGTGCTTCCGGCATTTCCTGTCCATACGGTTCCATTTATTGAACTTGCAAAAATATTTGAACCATAACCAACAGCAACCCATAATCTTGCACCTGAACTATCTTGGCCATAGGCTACATCGAACCCTTCAGTAAAAATACTACTTTGAGCACTACGCCCCGTCCAGTTAATTCCATCCGACGAAGACGCAATTGAATTTCCAGATCCAACGGCAGCAACCCATAATCCTGCACCCGAACCATCTTGACCATAGGCTACATTGTATGCACCACCAAAAATAGTACCTTGTGTAATACGACCTGTCCACCCAATTCCGTCCGTTGAACTCGCAATTGCGTTTCCACCAGAACCTCCAACAACCCATAAACCGTTTGCATATGCTACACCTTGTCCATAAGAACTAAAAACAGGAGTGCCGGTACGCCCCGTCCATGTAAGACCATCCGACGAAGACGCAATGGTGTTAGCGCCTGCACCGACAGCAACCCATTGTGTCCCGTTCCACGCAACGCCGTAACCGGCAGTTGTAAATGGTGTATTTGTTGTGGCTGACCAAGATGTTCCGTCTGTAGATGTTACTATTGTATTTCCGCCTTGACCTACCGCAATAAATCGTGTTCCATTCCACGCAACCCCATATCCCGCCGTTGTGAAAGCTGTTGCACCTCGGCCTGTCCATGTAATACCATTATCTGTGCTAGTTGAAACCGTGTTTCCACCCGCACCCACCGCAACCCACATTCCGTTTCCGAATGCAATGCCGTTTCCACCCGTAGTCATTCTGGAGTTTGCTGCGCTAACTCCCGTCCATGAGGTTCCATTGGAGGAGTAGGCAATGGAATTGCCACCCGAACCTACCGCCATCCACAAAGACCCGTTCCAAAACAATTTATTTGCTTGCGTAGAGAATATACTTGTTCCAAGTCCGGTCCAAGTGATGCCGTCTGGACTTGTTGCCAAAGTGTTTCCACCTTGACCCGCTGCAACCCAAATGGACCCATTGTTCGCAACATCGTATCCTGCCGTTGAAAACAGGGTTGTGCTTTTTCCAGCCCAATTAATCCCGTCTTGACTGATTGCAAGAACGTTTCCACCTGTGCCGACCGCGACATAAAGACGCGTTGTGAAAGTGGGGGTGTCGTAGGTAAAACCACCCGCCACATATCTGCCGACAGACAAGGGATTGGTTCGGGAAGTCCATGTGCTTCCATTCGTGGAAGTGACCAAGGTGTTTCCGCCGGAACCGACTGCGACCCATAGATTATTCTTGTAGGTGATTCCGTTTCCAGCCGTTGTGAAAGTTGTGGCGCCGTTTCCTGTCCATGTGACTCCGCCGTTTGTTGAGGTTGCAATGGTGTTTCCGCCTTGGCCTACTGCTATCCAACGATCAACCCCGTAAGCAACTCCGTTGCCTTGAGTGGTGAAAACCGTGAGTCCTTTGCCTGTCCATGTGAAACCATTTGTGGAAGTTGCAATCGAATTGGTTCCCGCACCTACCGCCGCAAATGTAGAGCTGGATGCATCGTAGGCGATTCCGTATGCAGCAGTTGTAAATGTGGTTTGTCCAAGACCAACCCATTGAATTCCGTCGTAGGAATAAGACAAAGTATTGGTTCCTTGGCCGGCTGCGAGATAAAGTGGTAGAGTAGTTGTGGGTGAAGTATAAGTCGCGGGTCCAAAAACAGAGTTGGCTGAACTGAATACATTGGTTCCGTATCCGCCAGGAGTTTGAGCAATTGGGGTCCAAGTGGTTGCGTCGGTAGAAACCGCGAGAGAAGCGGATGAAACACTTATATTTGCATACGCTATGCCTTGAATACTAGTACCAAATTTAAAAGAAGAAGATACCCAATCAAACCCATTTATTGACGTAAATGTGGCCCCATTAATATTACCCACAATCCATCTCCCGTTTCCATATGCTACAGCAGATAATTGATACTGACTAAGACCATCGCTACCGCGTTTTGACCAGGTACTTCCATTCGGTGAAGTTGCAATGGATTTTCCAACCGTTCCTCCTGAACCGGTCGTATCAAAACCAACAACAACCCATAAACCATTGCCAGACCCATCTTTGCCATACGCTACTGCATTTGCTACATTTATACCACCGCCAAAAACAAATCCGCCAGCGTTCCACGCGGTTCCATTTGCTGATGTCGCAACATGGTTTGTGCCGCCGTAACCAACAGCAACCCATAATCCTGCACCCGAACCATCTTGACCATAGGCTACATCGTTCGCTGTAGTAAAAAAAGTAGTACCAGTGATACCATCCCAAGTAATCCCATCCGTTGATGTTGCAATTCTGTTTAATCCAGACGATGAAACTGCAACCCATCTCCCGTTTCCATATGCAAGACCTGTAGGACCACTGGGAAAAACACTTAGACCACGAGGTGTCCAGTTAATTGTGTCGGGTGATGTTGCAAAACAGTTTCCTGCGTTGTTTAATCCAGATACAACCCATAAACCATTGCCATATGCTACATCAGTTGCACTTGTACTAAAGGTACGAGCAGTCCAGGTATATCCATCCAAACTTGTCGAGATAGCGTTATTGCCGAGTCCAACCGCAACCCATAACCCATTTGCATATGCGATATCATTTACGGAACCACCAGTCATATTACTAGAAACTTGTGACCATGTAATTCCATCAGAACTTACCGCAATATTGCTTGATGAGACAGTGCCCATCGCCCAATTTACTACAGTCCCCGCCATAATATACGACGGCGTCGCCACTGTCACTGTGGTCGGAACCAAACTTGCATCATAGGTTGTCGTGGTCGTTGTTGGATTCAGCGGTAAAGAATAATTAATGGATAACGCCGACGAAAAAAAACTGAGGTTTTGTCCCGACCATGAAGCACCGCTATCCGTCGAAATCGCCAATGAGTTTCCGCCGGAACCGACCGCGAGCCATCGGGTCCCATCATGAATCACGTCATACCCAACCCCAGTGAATGTAGAGGCCCCGCGTCCTGTCCATGTAGCCCCATCGGATGAAGTTGCAACACTGTTCGTCCCTTGACCCACCGCCACCCATTTACTCGACACCGGATCATAGAAAATCCCATTGCCTTGTGTCGAAAACGTATTCAAGCGGTTCAATCCACTAAAACTGGTTCCGTCCGTCGTAATTCCAAACGAGTTTGTTCCTGCACCGACCACCAAATTTTCAGAAACGGTGGTTAAAGCCGTAACATCGGTCGTTGATCTGTACCCATAGATACCAGTAACCCGAGGAGTCAATAAAGTGTTGCCTCTTCCGACCCAAGTAATTCCATCCGTCGATGTTGCCGTTGTATTTCCACCTTCACCACCCGCAATCCACATAGAACCCGTCCATGCAACTGTAAAACCATTTGTTGTAAAAACAGTGCCTCCCGTGCGTCCGGTCCAGACAATTCCATCGAAAGAGGTCGCAATGCTATTTCCGCCTTGACCTACCGCAACCCACAAAGAACCGTTCCACGCCACGCCATACCCAATTGTTGAAATGGGCGAAGACGTGACTGCAGTCCAAATGGTTCCATCAAACGAGTAGGCAATGGTATTGGTGCCTTGACCCACTGCAACCCACATAGATCCATTCCACGCAACACTGTATCCAGCCGTTGTAAAAGTAGTTGCACCACGACCCGTCCAGTTAATTCCATTGATCGATGTCATGATGGTATTGGTGGTTTGACCAACGCCTACCCACAAGGACCCGTTCCAAGCCAAGCCATTACAATTGGCCGAAAAAACGGCTCCTCGACCGATCCAATTGACTCCGTCAAAGGATGTTGCCAAGGTGTTTGTGCCCGAACCACCCGCAACCCACATTCCATTGTTTGACCCGTCTTTGCCGTAGGCGAATGCAGTTCCACTTGTTGTAAAGATGGAGATTGTGCCTGTCCAATTGACTCCGTCGAATGAATATGCAAGTGAATTACTACCTCCAGCCACCCATATGGAACCATTGTAAGCAACTGCGTTTCCATTTGTAAAAACCGCAGTTCCGGTTTTAATCCATGTAAGTCCGTCGTAAGAATACGCGAGACCGCCAGTACCTACAGCCACGTGTGTGACCGTCTTTGTCACGTAGTCGGTCCAGGTGGCTTTGCTCGAATCGTAATCGAACTCGGTGGAGGATTGGGCGTCGATCCACAAAGACATGTTATCGACGGATTTCGTGATATCCAGCACTTTGCCTTTGGCTTTCTCTGTTACGGTATAACTATCATAATCCCAACTGAGACCCGTGGCTCCAATTTTGCCGATGGGTCCAAGCGCACCTACGCATCCGGTGGGTCCCGTGGAACCGGTCGAACCAGTTTGTCCTGTCCGGCCGGTAAAACCGGTGAAACCAGTGGTTCCGGTGTTAGCAGTAGGGCCGGTTTGACCTCGGCTACCTGTGCTACCTGTAAAACCGGTGAAACCCGTGCTACCTGTGGAACCTGTGGAACCGGTTGAACCTGTGGAACCCGTGGAACCCGTTCTGCCCGTGGAACCCGTTCTGCCTGTGGAACCCGTAGAACCCGTTGGGCCCGTGGTGCCGGTTCGGCCTGTTCGGCCCGTAGGGCCGGTGGTTCCCGTGTTGCCGGTATCGCTGGGTCCGGTGGCACCCGTGGTTCCAGTAGAACCGGTTGCGCCGTATTCGTTGTACAGGATGCGGAATTCGCCCAAATTGACACTGTCCAAAGTATTGGGAGACCCATTTTGCGCAACTTTGGTGATAAATAACCGATAATATTTGTAGCTGGATGAGGGCACTGCAACATTCCAAACATCGTTGGGCTGGCTGACATAGGACGCGTCCAGCGTGGTTGCGTTAATGGTGCTCCACGAAATGCCGTCTCTGCTTCCCAAGAAATACCACTGGCTCGGGATCTTCACATTCGATGCATCAATGTTGGGCGCAATCAAAGCGTAAGCATTGATGCTTTGCCGGAACGCATCACTTTCCAATTGGATCCATTCACCGCTGGTGAATTCTGACAAAATATTGTCGAATTTATAGACGCCCTGACCCAAAATGTTGAATAGTGTGGCGTCGTTATTGACCGTGGTGATGTTGTTGAAGAGAGAAGACGTGATTCCGTAATCAGAAACAATGCCGTTGGTCCAGTTCAAACCGGCATCTCGAGTATAGTAGAGAGACCCACGGTATGTGAGAACAATCATATTGGACAAATCGGTCACGTAGAAGGCCCGGATCTGTTTGGACCCTGTGAATGTCTCTACATCCGGGTTGGTGAAAACGGTTTGAAAAGTTTTATTCGTGTAATCAAATCTGTAAAAGTTGTAAGATGGGTCATCAAACCCCGCAATGAAAGCATACTGATTATTGAAAATCTTGATGGGCGCGGTCAATGAAATCGTCGAACTGAGCAAATAACTGGGGGAAGTGATTGTACTAATATTGGATGAACTGTAATCGCGAATGACGACAACATCGTTTTCTGCCCAAACAAGATAGACATTGGGAACGTCCGGATTATAGAAGATGCGTCTGTCCAATGAATTCGAGGAACTCGTTGTATAAGTTCTCGAAGTGAATGTAGAGCCGCCGTTTTCGGTATAATAGAATTTGGGACTTTGACCGGCTACGTAATAGGAGGTCGCGGAACCTTGTGCGCGCATGTTTCCATACGTGGTGTCCGCAGTTACTGTTCCGGAAAAGGTGAAGGTGTTCAGGTAGCCAGAAGCGTCGGCAACTGACAAACCATTCTGTACAATTCCAAAATTGTAGGCATTCACATTGCAGATCTGGTTTATAGACGCGTCCTCCGATTTCCCGACCCAGTAATTCGTGTAAGTCGAAAGATTCGGTGTAGCCGTGCTCCATGAAACATCATTTGTGATTCGGACTTGGTTTGCATCCGCTACATAACTGTAGAAGTTGAACGAATTGTCATTGGCAACTACTTGGACGGTGGCGGTATAAGCCGTGTTGTCGAGTAAATTGGACGCCAACGTTTGATACGTCAAGAGAGAATTGGCGGAACGGTGAATAATGGCAAAGGTGTTTTTCTCATGAATGGATCTACAAATCGCGAGTGCATTGCCTTTGGTTCCATCATTGAGAGAGATAACACGTGACTGGTCGTAAAAGATGCCGTTCATATTCCACTTGCCGATATAGCATCGAGACAAATCCGTGGAATTGGTGAAACAAACCTGAGAGACAATGAGACGGTGGTAGAGATAGGGAGTTTGCAAATTCGTATAGAATGTTTTACCAAGAGGCTGGACGCGGGTTTGCTGTGCATGTTCCAAGTACCACGTGGTGCCGTTGTTGGAACCGGCGACGTACCAACTGCCTGGCAAATACTTCTCATATTCCAATCTCAGATTGAGTCTCGGGTTAAACGAGTACGAGTAGATGGGGTAAGGGTACGCCATTTTGATTTGCAACCACTCTCCGCTCACGGTTCCGACTCCATCAATGAGCGTGTTTTTGGAACCGACATAATCGCCCGTATTGAAATTATAAGTGGCATCTGAGTACCATCCCACGGGGTGATATGCGGTGTTGAAAGGATACGCAAGCGGATTCTCGTATGCAATTGGTTTGGTTTTAAAAGGATGCGATGCATCTAGAATACTCATTAGCCCCCATTTTATCGCGAGCAAAGCTTCAAATCGACGAAGACTTATATCCAAGAATGAAGAATTGAACTGGTAAAAATCGGCTAATTTTATACTGGTTCCAATACGAAATCCAGTCAAAATTTGAACGGGGGGGTCCATAACTTGTGTGGATTGCACTACAGGATAGGATGTACCATTTAAGCTGAATTTTAAATATAAACGTGTTCCTATGCAATATACATTTATCATAACAATCTTTGGAGTATTAAATGTAACGTCTGTTGGAAAACCTACTGAGATTGCCTGACTGCTGTTGTAATATAGACTTGCATCACCATTTGAAACAACGAATGAACCTGCACGATTGACTCCATTTGTTCTTAACATACTTGACCCGTGCATTGTGAGTACAAAGAATAATGTTAGTTCAGATACCGATTTCTGTATTTCATTTGTTACCAAAGCAGAACCCGAATCTACTGTTAAATCAATTGCAGGATTTGTTCCAATAATGTTTGGTGTATAAATGGGCGATCTCCACAACCATGAATTATGTATTTTCTCAGATTGGTTGAATGATAGGTCTGTGTTGAAAATCACCAAATCAAATAAATCGCCTTTCAGAAATTCATTTATTCCATACGCCATGGATTTGCCAATGGTGTGGTTCGTAGTAGATGTATTGCGGTTTGTAGAAGCAGTAAAAGTGTCAGTTGACATCAAAACCCTACCCGTAACATCATATTTATACATAACTCTTTGGCGAGTGGTTGAATTATAGGTTTCGGTGGCTGCAACACCTGAACTATATGAAATTGAAATGTCACTTCCATACCAGTAATTTCTGTATTTACCGCTTGAAATTCCAAAAGCTAAAACTTGAGTGGGATCTACTGCATTATTTCCAGCACCCAATACACTTCCGGTTGTGCCATAAATACCTCCAGTAAAATAAGAAATTGTGTATGAAGAGTTTCCAGACGGTATTGTGGAATCCGGAAGATTCATAAAAGCAACTGGATTTGTATTAAAATCAATTCCAGTACCGGTACCAATAACTGGTTGGGAAGAAACATCCGTTTGGGTTGCGTGTTTTCCATTTCCAGTTTGATCGTACCATATTGTCAGATATCCACTTGTGCCTGCGAGCCATGTATCCAACCGGGTTCCTGTTCCATTTGGACCTGTATATATAAGAGATGGAGCCGATTGTTGTGTCGAAGCATAAAAATCAACATTTGAATTGTCGATGGTTCTTTTTACTCTCACTGTCGGACCTGTATATGTAGATGACAATCGACGAGCTGAGTAAGCCCCCATTGCAGACGCACGGCTTGTTGGATCCAAACTCTCTAACAAAAAACTGCTTGCTGTTATATTGGTGGAGGGGTCTTTTACGGTCAAGATACTTGTTCCATTTTGGGTTAAGATGGAAGATGAAACATCCAAATTAAAAACGGGTGTGTAATTATTCAAATACACATTGGTTTGCGTAATTGGCGTGGAAGAAGACGCATCATAGATTCCATTCAAATACGCATTCTCATTGATGTTTCCACTAATATCGATTTGTGTAAAAGAGGAATCAATTGCGATAGGAAAATCGAGTCCAGTTGGAACCGTTTGTTTGACAATGGTTCTTCTCTCATCATTGACGCTGAATTTCATGTCCATTTCCACCGATTTTCCGTTGATTGCGTCTGACAACCGGGCATTCTGTGAAACAACCCCCGCATTCGTATCTGCGATGGAAAGAAAGGTGGTGTTTGAACCTGTTCCATTAATGGTCGTGTAATCGGTGGTTGAAACAACGTCGGACCCATTTGCATCGAATGTATAGTAGGAAGTGTTGGGCGCAATAAGATTTAAGTTGTATATCTTGCCTTTGAACACGATGTTTTGACTGGGGTCCTGCTGTCTTCCAACGAACAAGTCCGTAAAAGGACATGCGTTGCTTGTGTCCATCCAATTGACCACATTTCCAACAGAATTGTGGCTATTGTCGTATGCATATGCTTTGTAAAAAGTTCTTTTCGTTGCGCCATATTTGGCAACATTGATGAACGCATTGTAAATGGTGTTGGCAGAATAATCCATCAATTTGGTATCGACAATGGTTTTGTCATTGTAAGAATAGTTGATTTTCAAGGAATTGAGAGAACCGTCTCTGTACAAATTCAACCAAGAGTAGTCGGAATAGGTGAGATTCAGAATGTTTATGTAATCCAACGCAACCTTATAAATGATGTTGCTGTCTGTTCCGTTGAAAGAAACACGGTATGTTCCCGCGGTTGAAATTGTAAAGTCCGCAGTGATCGGATTCCATCCATTCAATGGAAAACCTGTTAAAGTATAAATCACCGAATTATTGATATTCACCGTTATTAAATTGTTAAAATCACCTACTCTCGACAAATTAAAAAAAAGTCGGTAATCCCCTGCGTTAAAATATATATTTTGGTAAATCGAGCTGTTCCCCTGTATTATAACACATTGGTTTCCGGAAGGATATGGAATTTTAACAAAAGTAGAATAAGCCGTTGAATTGTTTAATAACAAAACATTGTTTGGCTGTGTAATCACCCAATTGGGTGTATTATCGGTGGTTAATCCAAACGTACTATTTGCTGAAATTGCAGGGCTTTCAAATGTGCCATTCTTCACAACAATTGCGTCTTGGGCGTTCAAAATAAAAACGGAATTCAGACCCACCAGGTAAAGTGTAGCTCCTGAACCGAATCCTGTTCCCACAAATGATAACGTGTGGTTACCAAGTGTAGTAACTGTGAAATTCACTGTGAAAAGTTTCCAAATATCTTGACTCAATTCACTTCTTGGTTTGCTCAAAATGGTGGTTCCGTCCATTTTTACATCAACACCACCCGTTGTATCTGATCCATTGCTTCCACCGGATGCATAAAATGACAATGTGTATGTTCCAGGCGCGCAATAAAATGTCTGTGAAATGGAGGTTGGCTCTGTAAATGATGAATATATGGCAATGGATTGAGCAATACTAGTTAATGGTATTACACCAAAAGAAGTTACGGTTGTATTATTAAGAATGATTATTCTGCATGCTGTACCAATTGTCAACCTCCAATTCGGTATGGTTGTTGATGTTGTGTATATAATATTTGAATTAAAAGGAACTTCAGGCAATCCAAACATGCTGTTTTGCAAAATGGACGGCGATCTTAGACTGAGTAACCGCACATTCTGCGACGCGTCCGAATCCACGCTGAATTTGGCATGAACCGTGTATCCATATTGCAGGTCCGCTTGGTAAAAATCGGTGGCTCTCAAATACGTGGTATTCGTGTTGCCCGGGCTCACCGTGTAGAATCCCGAGTTGTAACTGAAATCGGTTCCATTTATCGCCGTAAATGCCAGTTTCTTCATTCTTTGCAAATAACTGAGGTTATTGACTTTGGTTATTTTCTTCTCTCCCGCCACCTGATTATTGGTGAATCCAACAAGTCCATTGAAATTGTACGATGCATCCACGTATCCGAAGGTGTCGCCCAATTGCCAGCCAGAATAATTACGCGAATTACGCATATCTACATTGCGCCACGATCTGTTATTGGTAGTCACGCTCACGGATGTAGATGAGTTCGTAGTGTAATTGAAGAGAGAACTGACCTCTTCGTCCGTTAAGACGCGGTTGTAAAGGCGGAACTCGTCCATGTATCCATTGATGAAGCCAACCCCCAAAAGGTTTGCATTGTAGGTGGGTCGATGATTGACCGGATAATTCATGCTAGTATCCAGGATTCTTACGGCATTGATGTAGAGGCGGACGGAAGAAGCGGCAACAACCAAAGATACGTGTGTCCAGTTGGCAGTATTCACGCTCGATTTCAACACGCTTGGCAAAAAAGTCTGGGCGGAGGCGTCTTGCACGCTGACCGTGATACCAAAGTAATTGTAGGTGGCGTCGGAATTGGAGAGAGTGAGTTGCACGGAGTTTCCAACTTGGTCATTCAATGAGAAAAGGCCTTGGTATCCAGCTTGTGTGTCGTTCTGTTTTATCCAGAAAGATGTGGTAAAGGCAGGGACTAAAAGACGGATGGAAGGCAATTGAATGTATTTCTGATCGGCAAATTGAACACATCCGTACCCAATCAATTGGTTGCTGGTATCAATCGTGGGGGAATTGACGAGAGACGAATTTGCAATGGTGGATTCTTGCGCCTTGTTCAAAACCGCATTGCCCAACACATTGTAGGAGTCAAATGTGTGGTAAATCATCAACTTGTAGTCGTCGGCAATGTTCTTGGTGCTCTGGGTAAAAGTGGGCGTGTAATTCTGGGTTTTTCCAGCGTAGAACGAGGTTTCATCGTAGAAAGGTGTGGTATTCACAGTGGAAATCTGGTCAATGGGGAAAGAACCCGTCACATTCATATTGCTAGTTCCAATGTATTCGCCGGAAGAAACGTCGTAAGTTCCGAGAGCAGAGTTCCAGAAAGTCTCATTGCTTTTATCAAATGCCTTGTAGGGATAATTGGTGGAATTCGTGGAAGAAGCGCTTACTTGAAAATAGTATCCATCTTGATTTCCAGACGAATCACTTAACAAAGGATAGTACATGTTCGAACGACTGGGGCCGTAGTAATTGGGCGCAAAGCCGCGCTGTCCTTCACCTGTAGGTCCGGTTCCATATATATTATCTTCGCCCTTGGGTCCTGCGGGACCGTCGTAACCTGTGTCTCCTTGAGAACCAGTTGGGCCCATAGTTCCAGTTTGGCCCGTGGTGCCGGTTTGGCCTGTGGTGCCCGTTTGCCCCGTTTTACCTGTATGACCAGTTCTTCCAGTGTCTCCTGTATAACCGGTATCACCGGTTTGACCCGTTTGGCCCGTTCGACCCGTTCGGCCCGTTGCGCCTGTAAAACTAGGAATACCAACGGGTCCTCTGGTTCCTCTGGGACCTGTGGTGCCAGTTCGACCTGTGTCGCCGGTATCTCCCGTGTCGGCGGTCGGGCCAAGAGAACCAGTTATGCCGGTTGGACCGGTTCGGCTTGCACCTGTGTCTCCGGTGTCGCCCGTATCTCCGGTGGGACCTCTTGTTCCTGTTGCACCCGTTCGACCTGTAAAACCGGTTGTGCCCGTATCTCCTGTGTCGCCAATGGTTCCAGTTTGGCCGGTTTGACCCGCTCGACCCGTGGTGCCGGTGGTACCAGTATCTGCGGTGTCTCCGCGGATACCTTGAGCTCCACGATGTCCCAAAGGACCGGTTGCACCCGTATCTCCCGTATCTCCTGTTGGACCCGTAATTCCAGTTGTCCCGGTTCGGCCCGGTGCAGCAGGACCTTGTGCGCCGGTAGCACCTGTATCACCCGTGTCGCCGGTTTGTCCAGTTCTGCCTGTGGTGCCGGTCATTCCCAAAAACCCTTCAGGACCGGCATATCCTTGAGCGCCGGTTTGGCCCGTTTGGCCCGTTCGACCTGTTTGACCCGTTCTTCCAGTATCGCCCGTATCTCCTGTTTGACCCGTTTGACCGGTGGTTCCGATTCGTCCATATATACCAGTGGGGCCGAGAGACCCCGCTGCACCTCTTGATCCAGTTGTACCAGTTGTTCCAACCGATCCTTGAGTACCGGTTGTACCTGTGTCGGCTGTGTCTCCTTGCGACCCGGTTTGTCCCGTTTGGCCGGTTCGACCCGTTTGACCGGTTTGGCCAGTGGATCCCGTGTCTCCAGTTGTGCCACCGTATCCTTGAGGGCCTTGTGCGCCGGTTGTGCCCGTTGTTCCCGTATCTCCTTGCGAACCCGGCGAACCTTTAGAACCTTGCGAACCTGTTGCTCCCGTTTTGCCAGTTGGACCTGTGTCGCCGGTGTCTCCTTGTATTCCCAAATATCCTTCATATCCGTCTGGACCCGTGGTTCCAGTATTGCCGGTATCTCCCTGGGACCCTGTGTCTCCTCTACAACCTGTAGCACCGGTTCGGCCAGTTGTACCCATGTTGCCGGTATCTCCTTGCGAACCTGTATCTCCTTTAGAACCGGTTGAACCTTTGGTTCCAGTGGTACCGGTATTGCCAGTATCTCCTTGCGAACCAGTGTCTCCTTTGGAACCCGTGGATCCTTGGGACCCGGTAGTTCCTTGGGAACCGGTGTTGCCGGTATCTCCTTTGGCACCGGTTATGCCTTTGGAACCGGTGGATCCTTGGGAGCCGGTATTGCCGGTATCTCCTTGCGAACCTGTTGTGCCTTGAGAGCCTTTGGATCCGGTTGATCCCGTTGTTCCCGTTGTTCCGGTGTCGCCTTGGGATCCGGTATCTCCTTTCGATCCTGTTATGCCTTTGGTGCCCGTGGTTCCGGTATCACCTTGCGACCCCGTGTCTCCTTTGGACCCCGTTGTACCCGTTGAACCGGTTGCTCCAGTGTTGCCGGTGGCTCCTTGCAAACCTGTGTCTCCTTGCGAACCGGTTGAGCCTTTGGAACCAGTTGAGCCTGTTGAGCCTGTGGATCCAGTTGAGCCTGTATCTCCTTTGGAACCGGTATCTCCTTGCGAACCTTGATTTCCTTGGGCACCTTGCGAACCCGTGGTTCCGGTATCTCCTTGCGAACCCGTGTCTCCTTGAGAGCCTTTTGATCCAGTTGATCCAGTGTTGCCGGTTGTACCCGTGTCGCCAGTATCTCCTTTGGACCCAGTGGATCCGGTGTTACCATCAGAACCTGTGGATCCAGTATCTCCTTGGGATCCAATGCATCCTTGAGAACCGGTTGCTCCTTGAGAACCGGTATTTCCTTGCGAACCAGTTGTTCCTTGAGACCCCGTGTCTCCCTGAACGCCTTGGGCTCCATTGGAGCTTTTGGAACCTGTGGGGCCCATGTCGCCCGTGTTGCCGGTCGAACCTTTTGCACCTGTTCTTCCACTTGGACCGGTTGCGCCGGTTGAGCCTGTAGAACCTTGGGAGCCCTGAGAACCCGTTGAGCCAGTATCTCCTTGCAATGCAATGTGACCCGTTGTTCCGGTGTCGCCTTGCGACCCTTGTAATCCAGTGGAGCCGGTGGTTCCTTGCGAACCTTGCGAACCTTGAGAACCCGTTGTTCCTTGGGAGCCTGTCTGACCAGTGGTTCCTGTGGTTCCATGCGAACCGGTAGTTCCGGTATCTCCTTGAGACCCTGTATCTCCTTGAGACCCTGTATCACCTTGCGAACCCATTTGACCTTGGGTTCCGGTGTCGCCTTGCGACCCTTGTAATCCAGTGGAGCCGGTGGTTCCTTGCGAACCTTGCGAACCTTGAGAACC
>OFRD01000151.1_pt1 | contig 26081 bp, 23 predicted proteins | sample 1543041 | NCBI WGS metagenome assembly OFRD01 (sample SAMN07774234, study PRJEB24372) | wastewater metagenome | isolation source: Exp Tend CN 100WW | collected 2016-02
AGCCACTGAAGCAAAAAATCATCGCGGGACCTGTATTCGCATTGTATTGCCGATACAGCAGGGCATAAATGAGAAATAAATGAAAATGAATGATTTAAATGTTCCAAGCAATGCCGTGAATGTATTAATCATTGATGATGAACCACAAATCCGTAAGTTTTTGGATATTGCTTTACGTGCGCAAGGCTATAAAACTTTTTTGGCAGAAACTGGGCAGATGGGGCTGGAAATGCTTGCCTTACAAGGTGCCGATTTGGTGATTCTAGATTTAGGTCTACCTGATTTAGATGGGCAAGAGGTTTTAAAAGAGTTGCGGGCGTGGTCACAAGTCCCGGTGATTATACTTTCAGTACGTGCGGATGAGACTGAAAAAGTGGCACTTTTGGATGCAGGGGCGAATGACTATGTGACCAAGCCTTTTAGTGTACAAGAGTTGATGGCACGTATACGGGTCATGTTGAGGAATCAGGTTGCACAGACAACAGAATCCGCTATTTTTGATGATGGGGTATTAAAAATTGATTTTGCCCAGCGGCAGGTCTTTTTATCGAATGCGTTGTTATCTTTAACTCGTAAAGAATTTCAACTCTTGATGTTGCTTGCTCAACATCGTGGGCAATTGATTACCCAACCCCAGATTTTAAAAGAATTATGGGGGCCGACACATCAGCAAGATACGCATTATTTACGTATTTTAGTGGCAAAATTGCGAAGTAAATTACAGGATGATGCCATTCATCCTCAATATATTGCGACGGAACCCGGTGTGGGGTTAAGATTTTTAGGTAAAGAGGCTTCTGCTATATCAGTAAAAGAATAATCACGTTGCGTTGTTACAGTATTATCTTGAAGCATAGATGGAATGTGTCAGATGAAGAATAAAAGGCAAACCTGACTCGAGATGATCAGGTCTGCTATGCACAATGCGCTAAGGCTTAATTTTTATTTCATTATTTTTATTGAATCAGAATTTATGCTTTATAGGTGGACAATAAAATACTGGTTTCGGTGTTATAAATTCCTGATATATTTCGTATTCTTTCTAATATTTTATCAAAACTTTCTAAGCTATCTGACTCTAATTCTACCAGTAGATCCCACTTGCCATTGGTCGTATGTAACGTCTGTACTGCCGAATCTAGGCGTAATGCTTTAACAACAGCACGGGTTTGGGTGCCTTCCACCATAATATTCATCCAAGCCCGAATGGTATTTTGGTTGGCACTGGGCTTAATGCGGATGGTATAGCCCATGATGATGCCATTCATTTCCATATATTCAATTCGTTTTTGAACGGTGGCGCGTGAAACACGAATTTTATTGGCTAAATCGGTAATCGACATTCGGGCATTGTCACGCAGTAAACCAAGGATTTGGCTGTCGGTATCATTCATTTTGATTTTGTCACTTAGCAAATTGATAAAATTTATTTCATTTTAATTAAAATAACAACTTTTTTGAGTCAATTTGATTTTTCATACTATGTCTATGGATGCATACATGACATTTGGAAGCTTGTCTGGATAGATAAAGACCATGTTGTATGGCGTCACCTGTTTTTTTAATGGATTTGATCAAACGAATTTTACAAGGGAAAATATCTATGTCTTTGTCGTATGAAATGGAAAATAGCCGAGCATGGCAGACTTATCTTGCGCAGATTAATCAGGTTACTCCTTATTTAGAAGAAGATTTAATTCCTTTTGTGAATACATTAAAGCGACCAAAACGTGCGCTTATCGTAGATGTACCGATTGTGATGGATGATGGCTCTATTCAGCATTTTGAAGGCTACCGTGTTCAACACAATCTATCGCGTGGCCCGGGTAAAGGCGGGATTCGCTATCATCCAGATGTTGAGCTGAATGAAGTTATGGCATTGGCTGCTTGGATGACCATCAAGACCGCAGTACTGAATTTACCTTATGGTGGTGCTAAAGGCGGCGTTCGCGTTGATCCACGTAAATTATCTCCTCGTGAATTAGAACGTTTGACGCGTCGCTTTACCAGTGAAATCAGCCCGATTATTGGTCCACAAACTGATATTCCAGCACCGGATGTAGGCACTAATGCTAGCATTATGGGCTGGATGATGGATACCTATTCCAGCATTAAAGGTCATACCGTAACTGGCGTAGTGACAGGTAAGCCTGTGCATTTAGGCGGGTCATTGGGTCGTGTTCGTGCGACAGGTCGTGGCGTGTTTGTGACGGGCTTAGAAGTTGCCAAAAAAATCAATTTGGCAATTGAAGGCAGCCGTGTGGCGATTCAAGGCTTTGGTAATGTCGGCAGTGAAGCGGCTTACTTATTCCATAAAGCCAATGCCAAAGTGGTTTGCGTACAAGACCATACAGGCACGATCTATAGCGAACAAGGCTTAGATGTCAAACAGTTGCAGAATCATGTAGCACAGCATCAAGGTGTCGCGGGTTTCCCAGAAGCAAGCATGATTGATGATCAAGAATTCTGGACTATCGAGATGGATATCCTGATTCCTGCTGCTTTGGAAGGTCAGATTACTGCAGAACGTGCGCAAAATCTTACGGCCAAACTGATCTTGGAAGGTGCCAACGGCCCAACGTATCCAGAAGCTGAAGAGATTTTATTACAGCGTCAGATCAGCATTGTACCGGATGTATTGTGCAACGCTGGCGGGGTAACGGTCAGTTACTTCGAATGGGTACAGGACATGGCGAGCTATTTCTGGACGGAAGATGAAATTAATCAACGTTTGGACAAGCTCATGATGTCAGCGGTTGAAGATGTTTGGAGTAAAGCGCAGGAAAAACAATGCAGCTTGCGTACCGCAGCTTACATTTTGGCATGTGAACGCATTTTGAAAGCACGTAAAGAACGCGGAATTTTCCCGGGCTAATCGTCGCTTCGCCACTGTTCACCATTTAGTTTACGTAAAAATAAAGCCTTATTTATGTAAGGAAGAGGATCTCATGAGCCAAAATATTCATCCGAATCGCCAAGACTTCAATCAGTATATGGTCCCTGTTTTTGCACCTGCACAATTTATTCCTGTACGAGGCGAAGGTTCTCGTTTGTGGGATCAGGCAGGTAAAGAATATATCGACTTTGCTGGTGGTATTGCCGTTAATGCTTTGGGGCATGCGCATCCTGTAGCGGTTAAAGCCTTGGTCGAACAAGGGCAAAAGCTTTGGCATATTGGCAATGGCTATACCAATGAACCGGTTTTGAATTTGGCAAAACAATTGGTTGAAAGTACTTTTGCCGATAAAGTCTTTTTCTGTAATTCAGGCGCAGAAGCCAATGAAGCGGCATTGAAATTAGCGCGTAAGGTGGGCTTGCTTTCAGGTTCTGCCAATAAAAATAAAATTGTCGCTTTTCAAAATGCCTTTCATGGTCGCACATTATTTACTGTGACTGCGGGTGGTCAGCCAAAATATTCACAGGATTTTGCACCGCTGCCTGAAGGTATCCAGCATCTACCATTTAATGACTTGGACGCTGCACGTGCTGCCATTGACGCAGAAACTTGCGCAGTGATTGTCGAGCCGATTCAGGGCGAAGGTGGTGTGATTACCGCAACACCTGAGTTCTTAAAAGGCTTGCGCGAATTGTGTGATCAACATGGCGCTGTGCTGATTTTTGATGAAGTACAAACAGGTGTGGGCCGTACAGGTTCATTGTATGCCTACATGAATACTGAAGTGACACCAGACATTTTAACCACAGCGAAAGCTTTGGGCGGTGGTTTCCCCATTGGCGCGATGATTGCTACAGACAAATATGCCAATATGTTTGTGGTGGGTGATCACGGTACGACTTATGGCGGTAACCCGCTGGCGTCTGCGGTGGCAAGTGCGGTATTTGAGTTTATCAACACGCCTGAAGTTTTGAATGGTGTACGTACTCGTGCACAGATTTTTGCCGAAGGCTTAAATGAGCTGAATGCACGCTATGGCCTGTTTGAAGAAATTCGCGGCCAAGGTCTGTTAATCGGCTGTGTACTGAAAGCTGAATATGCTGGCAAGGCCAAAGACATTGTTACCCTTGCGGGTCAGGAAGGCTTGTTGGCTTTGGTGGCTGGCCCGAATGTCGTGCGCTTTACACCGTCATTAATCATTGCTGAAGAGCAGATTAAAGAAGGCTTACAGCGCTTTGACCGTGCTTTAGCGCGTTTCGTTAACGAGAAATAGGCTTCTCGCTATGATGATTGTTAGACATGCAGAGCATAAAGACCTCGACGATATCTATATTTTGGCAGGGAAGTCAGGCATTGGCCTGACCTCTCTTCCGCAAAATAAAGAAATTTTGTCTGCCCGTATTTTACGCACCCAAAATACCTTGCAAGGCCAAGCTGCCCAAAGTGAACAGGGCTATCTTTTTGTCTTGGAAGATACCGAATTACAACGTGTGGTGGGGGTCAGCGCAATAGAGGTTTCTGTCGGTCTGACTGAGCCATTTTATAACTATCACGTCGGCAAGCAGGTGCATGCATCACAAGCGCTGAATGTTTATCAGACGCTGAATACGCTGTTTCTCAGTAATGACCATACTGGATGCAGCGAACTATGCACCTTATTTCTTGACCCTGATTTCCGCAAAAATCAGAACGGCAAATTTTTGTCCAAAATCCGCTTCCTATTTATGGCGGCTTTTCAGGACTGCTTTAAAAATACGCTGATTGCTGAAATGCGTGGTTACTCAGATGAAAATGGGCGTTCGCCATTCTGGGATGCGCTGGGTCATCATTTCTTTGATATGGACTTTGCCACCGCAGACTATTTAAGCGGCATTGGTCAGAAAGTCTTTATTGCAGAACTGATGCCACGTTTTCCAGTGTATATGGACCTGCTTCCTTCCGCTGCGCAGCAAGTGATTGCGCAAGTGCATCCACAGACTTTGCCAGCAGCGCATGTGTTGGAAACTGAAGGGCTACGCTATCAGGGCTATGTCGATATTTTTGATGCTGGCCCGACACTGGAAGCTGAAATTAAAGATTTGCGCGCTGTTCAGAACAGCCACGTCTGTAAGGTGAAGGTAGTGCCTGAAGTACAGGAAGGCACCATCCGCTATTTGGTTGCCAATGACTGCTATCAGCATTACCGCGCCATTCTGGTCAGCAATCAGGCGGATCACGCAAGCTTGCCTTTAACTGTCGCACAGGCCGAGGCCTTGGGTGTACAGGCTGGGCAGTGCGTTCGTCTGCTGCCTTTAGATATCATGGAGAAATAATAATGTCACAAGGAAATTTATATATTAACGGAGCATGGTCTCCTGCGCATGGCGCAGTGTGGAACAAACTTGATCCGGTGACTCAACAGCCAATTTGGCAAGGTGCTGAAGCAACTGCGGACGAAGTAGAGCAGGCTTGTCAGTCTGCACGTGCCGCTTTTGTAGCGTGGGCACGTCGTCCTTTAGCAGAACGTCTTGAAATTATTCAACGCTTTGCCACTTTATTGGAACAGAACAAACAGCAGTTAGCGACGGTGATTAGTCGTGAAACCAGCAAACCACTTTGGGAAACGCTCACTGAAGTTCAGGCGATGATGGGCAAAGTAGCGATTTCAATTCGTGCCTATCATGAGCGTACTGGGGAAAGCCTGACTGAAATGGCGGATGGGGCTGCATCATTGCGCCACCGTCCACATGGCGTATTGGCTGTATTCGGACCGTACAATTTTCCGGGTCATTTACCCAATGGTCATATTGTTCCTGCCTTGATCGCAGGCAATACCGTGGTGTTTAAGCCGAGTGAGTTGACACCGTGGACGGCAGAAGAAACCGTGAAGTTATGGCAAGCCGCGGGCTTACCTGATGGTGTGTTGAACTTGGTTCAAGGTGGGCGTAGCACAGGCGAAGCCTTGGCACAATCAAGTGAAATTGATGGCTTATTGTTTACGGGCAGCGCCAATACTGGCTATCACTTACACCAGCAGTTGGCAGGTGCGCCTGAAAAGATTTTGGCCCTTGAAATGGGTGGCAATAACGCGCTGATTATCGATGAAATTACCGATATTGATGCTGTAGTGAATTTGACCATTCAATCGGCTTTTGTTTCTGCGGGACAGCGTTGTACTTGCGCACGCCGTTTAATTATTAAAAACGGTACAGAAGGCGATGCTTTCATTCAACGTCTAGTTGAAGTGACGCGTGATCTGGTGGTCGGTCAATGGGATGCACAGCCGCAACCTTTCATGGGCGGCGTGATTTCCTTAAATGCTGCGCAACAGATTTTACAAGCACAGCAGCGTCTGATTGATTTAGGCGCAACCCCGTTATTGTCAGTGACACAGCCAGATGCGAATAGCAGTCTATTAAGCGCTGGAATTCTTGAAGTGACTGGTGTCAGCAATGTGCCTGATGAAGAATACTTTGGACCACTGAGCTGTATTTACCGCTATGACAACTTTGATGAAGCACTGAAAATTGCCAACGCAACACGTTTTGGTTTGTCTGTTGGCTTAGTTTCTCCAGACCGTGATTTGTTTGAGCGTTTGTTGATTGAAGCACGCGCAGGCATTGTCAACTGGAACAAACCCTTAACTGGCGCTTCAAGTGCAGCACCTTTTGGTGGCGTTGGTGCATCGGGCAACCATCGTGCAAGTGCCTTCTATGCGGCAGATTATTGTGCATGGCCAATGGCATCGCTTGAAAGTGATCAGGTAAATTTACCTGAGAAATTATCGCCAGGCATTGTGCTGTAGTTCAAGGATAGGGAGTTTAAAATGTCAGGCTATGAAATTAATTTTGATGGTTTAGTTGGACCGACGCATCATTATGCGGGATTGTCGTTCGGGAACGAAGCATCGACCAAAAACCGAAATAATGTTTCTAATCCTAAACTTGCTGCCAAGCAAGGCCTTTTAAAAATGAAGGCTTTGTCGGATATGGGCTTGAAGCAAGGCGTATTTGCACCGCAAGAACGTCCACATGTACCGACTTTACGTAAGTTAGGCTTTCGCGGTGATGATCACAGTGTGATTGAACAGGCAATGCGGACTTCTCCTGCATTGTTATCTGCACTCAGTTCAGCATCATGTATGTGGACAGCAAATGCGGCAACGGTTTCGCCTTCGGCAGACAGTGCTGATGGACGCGTGCATTTTACTGCGGCCAATTTGAATAACAAATTCCATCGTTCGATTGAACATGAAACCACGTCACGTGTTATGGCTGCGATGTTTAATGATGAACGTCATTTTGCTCATCATGCTGCATTGCCACCTGTCTCATTATTTGGCGATGAAGGTGCTGCCAATCATAACCGTTTAGGCGGTGCTTATGATCAAGCCAGCGTACAAGTGTTTGTTTATGGGCAGCAATTTTTGGGTGGCGGTATTGGCCCGAAACATTATCCTGCGCGTCAGTCGCTTGAAGCCAGTGAAGCCGTTGCACGCCTACACCAGCTTAATCCTGCACAAACTGTATTTGTACAGCAGCATCCGGATGTGATTGACCAAGGTGTTTTCCACAATGATGTAATTGCGGTGAGCAACCAACAGGTCTTATTCCATCACCAGCAAGCCTTCTTAAATCAGACCGAAGCGTTGTCTGAAATCCGCCAAAAGATGGCGCATTTAGAACAGGACTTTATTTCGATAGAAGTGCCTGAGCAGCGTGTGTCGGTGCAAGATGCGGTGAATACCTATTTGTTTAACAGTCAGTTGTTGACTCGTCCAGATGGCGGTATGAGCATCGTTGTACCAGAAGAATCGCGTCAAAATAAAGCGGTGTGGGACTATCTGAGTGACATGATCCAGATGGGTACACCGATTGATGACATTAAAGTCTTTGATTTGCGAGAAAGTATGCGCAATGGCGGTGGGCCAGCTTGTTTACGTCTGCGTGTTGCGGTAAATGAAGCAGAACTGCAAGCCATCAACCCGAATGTGTTGATGAATGACAATTTGTTCAATCGCTTAAATGTGTGGGTAGATCAACATTACCGTGATGCAATGACTCAGCAAGATTTGGCCGACCCAATGTTGCTGATCGAAAGCCGTACGGCATTGGACGAATTAACCCAAATCCTTGGATTGGGTTCAGTTTACCACTTCCAGCAATAGTTCAGCACACGAGTTGAAAGCGCATGATTGATTTCTTAGGTCTGGTTTTAGAAGCAAAACAACCCGCGTTATCGCGGGGAGTGCTAGACAGTTTTACATGGGAATGGCTGGCTGAAGGGGTTTTATCTTTGACCCCGAAACAGGCTTATGAAAAAGTTGTGGTGCTTTCAGCAGGTGTACATGGCAATGAAACTGCGCCAATCGAATTATTGGCACAGTTGAGTCAGGATATTTTTACGGGACAGCTGGAGCTGAAGGTTCGCTTGCTGTTGATCTTAGGCAATCCTGAAGCGATTCGTTCAGGTCAACGCTATATTGAAAATGACATGAACCGCATGTTTTGCGGTGTGCAGCAGCAATTTTTGGCAACGACAGAAGCACAGCGCGTGGTAGAACTGGAGCAAATCGTGACAGATTTCTTCACGGATAGCCATGCGCAAGCGCAGCTTTACCATTATGACCTGCATACGGCTATTCGCCCATCATTGCTGCCAACCTTTGCTTTATTTCCGTACCAAACCCATGCCTATGATGCTGCGTTGCTTGCCAGCCTGAATGCTGCGGAGCTTGATGCTGTTGTGTATCACAATGCCGTAGGAAAAACCTTCACACATTTCACCAGTTCAAAATTTCAGGCCGCAAGTGCCACCTTGGAACTGGGACATGCCAAGCCTTTTGGTCAAAATGATTTATCGGCATTCTCTGCCATCGATCAGGTGTTGCGGACTGTACTGAGCGTACAAGCTTTGCCAATGCGTAAGAAAAAGGCGATGCAAACCTTTCAGGTCGCAGATTCCATCATTAAAACGGAAGATGATTTTCAGCTTAATGTTGCAGATTCCGCACCTAATTTTTCAGTGTTCCAGTCTGGTGCAGTGATTGCCACACAGCAGGGTAAACCTTATGTGGTGGCGCAGCAGCCGATCTGGATTTTATTTCCCAATCCTCAGGTGAAAAAAGGTCTCAGGGCAGGCCTACTTTTAACTGAAGTCAATTAATTTATTTTTAAGTGTCATATTTTAAAATGGTGAAATTATAGTTTTAGGCTGCATAGTTTTGATTAACTTTTTAAATGGAATTAAATATATGGATATTGTTAACAATATAAATTTAATATATTCACGCGAAGATGATTCTTATATTAATCTTCAGCGGGAAGGTTTATATCGTGTTTTATTTAAGCTAATGTTTTTTAATAGAAAATAATTTTATTTTGGTATGTATGTTGCGTCTTGCGACAATTATATCAGGCAACTCTAGATTTTAAGGATATGGAATCTTGCGCCTGAATAATATGCAGAATAAGTGTATTAAAAATATGTGTGGCTGAATATTGGATTGCGAAAAATCAATGATTGATTTCTGTGCAATCCCATATTTACAACCTGATGTGTTGTAAATTGGAGTAATAAACATGATGAATGGCAACAAGAACAATCGATCAAATGAAGCGCTGGAAGGTGATTTGCTGGGCGGGCATCATTATGAGTCGGTTGAAGAAGAAAAATTAGAGCGGTCACTAACGAACCGTCATATTCAGATGATCGCCATTGGCGGCGCCATTGGCACGGGTCTATTTATGGGATCGGGCAAGACACTGGCTGTGTCGGGCACCTCGATTATTTTGACCTATTTAATTATTGGCTTTTTCTTCTTCTTCGTCATGCGCGCGATGGGAGAGCTTCTGCTTTCCAATACCAACTATAAGTCTTTTGCTGATTTTGCCACGGCTTATTTAGGGCCTTGGGCAGGCTTTTTCTTAGGCTGGTCATATTGGCTAAGCTGGATTGTGACTGCAATTGCGGATGTGATTGTGATAGGTGGCTATGCCCAGTTCTGGTATCCCGATTTACCCGCATGGATACCGGCTTTTAGCTCCATTGTTATTTTAACCTTGCTCAATTTTGTTGCGGTAAAATTGTTTGGTGAAGTCGAATTCTGGTTTGCCCTGATTAAGATTCTCGCGATTATTTTGCTTCTGATGGTGGGAATTTATTTGGTCACCGTTGGTTTTGTCTCTCCAGATGGTGTTAAGGCTTCTTTGGCACATGTTGTAGATCGGCAATCCATGTTTCCCTATGGTGTCAGTGGTTTCTTAGCGGGCTTCCAGATTGCTGTTTTTGCTTTTGTCGGTATTGAATTGGTTGGGACAACGGCAGCAGAAACCAAAGATCCGCATACTGCTTTACCACGTGCGATTAACTCTATTCCTTTACGAATTTTATTGTTCTACGTTGGCGCACTGGTATGTATTATTGCAGTAACGTCTTGGGCACATATCTCACCTGATAAAAGTCCGTTCGTGGAAATGTTTACCCTCATTGGCTTGCCTGCTGCGGCCAGTATTGTCAACTTTGTTGTCGCAACTTCTGCAATGTCTTCGGCAAACAGCGGCGTCTTTGCCACCAGTCGTATGTTATATGGTTTGGCGGTTGAAAAAGATGCACCTAAAAGCTTTGGTCGCTTGTCAAAAAGCAAAGTGCCTGTCATTAGTTTGTTGTTTTCGATGTTGTGTGTGGTGATTGGTACATCCATTTTATTTGTTGTACCGAATGTGATGACGGCCTTTATTATTATTTCGGCCTTTACCTCTATTTTGTGTATTTTCACCTTTGCGATGATTATTTTGTCCTATTTGGCATATCGCAAAAAAGCACCAGAATTACATCAACAATCTGCTTATAAGATGCCGGGTGGGGTCTTTATGGCGTGGATTACCTTGGCTTTTCTAATTTTTGTGGTTGCGATCTTGGCATTAGATCATGACACCATGATTTCTTTGGCTTTTTCACCTTTATGGTTCATCGGACTCTTTATTGCTTATCGCTACAAGAGTAAAAAATACGTGCAACGTTCATGGATTTTGACCCATGGAAAGCGTATAGAACCTGAGGAATTTAACGAGAATAACTAGGGTCTGTTGAGAATTAGCGAGCATTTGTTGACCTTTGTTATTTAAAAATAGCGGGAAGTAAAATTCAATGAGCAAACTGAATTTACTTCCCGCTTTGACTTGTACAATGCTGACGAATCATAGTCCGCATACAAATCTCATGAAATGTATAACAACTGCTAGGATCATCCATGATGCAAAAGTTGCATCTGATTTAGGCGTTAAATTCGACTGAAGACAAAACCGAAATTGTTTGACACTAGTTAAAGTGCCTAGTATTAGCTATACGAGATCAGTCATATTATGACCCAAGATCAATTAACGCATGGTGACGAATTCTTCGGCTGAAGTAGGGTGTATGGCGACTGTATCGTCAAAGTCTTTTTTGGTGGCACCCATTTTCAGGGCGACGGCAAAACCTTGCAGGATTTCATCCATTCCATAACCAATACCATGAATACCAATAATTTTTTCCTCTGTGCCAGAGCAAATCAATTTCATTTTTGACACTTGTCGATGCTGCGTGACTGCCGTATACATGGAAGTAAAAGACGAGCTATAGACTTTAATTTGATCTTGACCAAATTGGGCAATGGCTTGTTCTTCGGTTAAACCAACAGTCCCAATAGGGGGATGACTAAACACAACTGTCGGTATATTTTCGTAATTTAGATATTCTTCAGATTTGCCATTGAACAAGCGCTCTGAAAGCTTGCGACCAGCAGCAACGGCAACAGGCGTTAATTCTGCTTTTCCAGTAATATCTCCTACCGCATAAAGACCGAATTGGGTGGTATTTTGAAATTGATCAACTTGAATGTAGCCTGAATCATTCAATTGAATATGGGTACGCTCTAATTTAAGCGCTTTCGTGTTGGGCTCTCTTCCTATCGCCCAGATCAGACAATCAATTATATGCTGCGTGCCATCCTCAAGCTGTAAAAGCAGAGACTGATCTTCGAGTTTGGACACTTTAACCGGAGTCGCTTGCGTATGAACTTGAATGTGATCACTTCGCATACTTTCTAATAAGGTTTCACCTAAAAACTGGTCTAGACTGCGTAATGGCAAATGTTTGCGTATAAAAAGTTGAACATCGGAACCTAAAGAATTTAAAACACCCGCGAGTTCAACCGCGATATAACCTGAGCCAATAATTGCGGTACGTTTTGGTAGTTCTTGTAACTCAAAGAAACCATTTGAATCAATACCGTGTTCTGCACCTTCAATATTCGGGCGCGAAGGCTGCGTTCCCGTGGCGATTAAAATATGCTCTGCTGTGAGTATTTCACCGTTGACTTCAATTGTTTTATGATCCACAAATGTCGCGAAGCCATGAATAACATCGACCTGATTTTTGCTGAGGCCAGATTGATAAGAGGCATGAATTCTTTGGATATAAGCTTGTCTATTTTCGACAAGTTTTTTCCAGTCGAAGCTTTTCAGTTCGCTATCAAAGCCATAATCAGAACCATATTTTTGAATGGCATCCGCAATTTGAGCGGAATACCACATGACTTTTTTAGGTACACAGCCGACATTGACACATGTCCCGCCCAGATCACCCGCTTCAATCAAAGCACATTTTTTGCCATAAGATGCAGCACGATTCACCGATGCAATTCCGCCACTCCCTCCACCAATTGCAATGTAGTCATAGTGTTTAGACATAAAGTACCTCGTTATATTTTCAAGTTATTTTATTTGAGATGGACGCTTGATTGTAAACGCTCAAAGTAAGAATAAAAGAAGTTTAACATTGGCTAAATTTAAGTCATTGCAATGTTTTGTATCCATTTCTGCCACAAGTTGTTGTTTTTTTGAAGCTGAGGATTGACCAATATCTTGTAGCGAGTGATTTGTTTAGCTCACTTTTGTGCTAAAAAATTTACAGGGAGTAATGTACATTTTTATCGTATAAAAGACATGGTGAAATTTGGATATGATGAACTGTTGTAAATTTATAAAATCTTAATTTAAATATGAATGATCCGCTCCTACAGCGAATATCACGCCAATAATAAATATAGAGCAGTAGATAAAAAACCACAAAATTGCGCGTTTAAATGCTTTATCTGAAATAGAGCTATCGGCATATTGCGGTGCTTTTCTTGAATTTTGATCATTGTTCATTGTCAAATCGCTATCAGTATTGAAGATAAAATGATTATGTAGCGTTTGACTTGAGAGCTGTAGATACAAAAAATGATTAAAAAAATATAACAAATTTTTGTGTTTTGATTCTTTTGTTATCGTGATCTGGATATAAATGCACCATCAGGCTATTTGCCTCAGTCATTTTTTGATTTATGCACGTTATCTAATACATGAATTTGCCTTTATATAAAATCAGCGAGTCAAAATACAGGTGTAAATGAAATCATTGCCAAGAATTTCAATATGTACTGATCCGCTAGAATGATGTTATAAAAATATGCTAGCTTTAGCTTATAGTGATCTTGAGTTGAGATTGTGAACTTTTAATAGACTCTATATAAAACAATATCTTATCGATATTTTTAGGGTCATTTGGGTTTGTGGGCAAAGTTTAAAAACCGATTCTGATGGCATTGTGCTGCATCATGATGTCTAATTTAGACTCAGCCCTGTATTATTTAAATAATGGATTCGTTCGGGATATGATCATGGATGGTTTATCTAAATTTTCTTGGCAGGATATCAAGCATAACTTTTATAACACTGGCGAGCTTCCAGCGTCTATTGAAAAAAATTCGCCTATAATTCAAGCATGGGAGCAATCTAAACAAGCAGGGCTGAGCCCATTTTTCAAAGTGACCTCTTTACAGGGCTTTCCTTTAGACAGCTTGTCATTAGAAGATCAGAATCTAGCCACGCTGACAGAAAAGGTTTTAGACGATATATGGCAACTATTTGGACAGCAAGATGTCAGTGTTTATTTAATTAATAACCATTCAAAAATTATTGCAGAAAAGCACAATTCTTCCTTAGGGGAAAAATATCATTTTTTACAGCCGGGTCGAATTATTGAACTGTCAACTTTTGGCGCAATCGCCCCTACGTGTAGTATCCGTTCCAAACAACCTATGGTAATGGTGGGGCATCAGCATTATCTGAATGAATTTGCCGATTATTCCTGTGCTTCAGTCCCTGTTTTTAATGGCTGTGGTGATGTATTGGGGGCTTTGAATGTCACTTCTACACGAGGTTTATTGGCAACCAATTGGTTAAGACATTTACTGTATCAAAGCTATGTTTTAGAAAATAAAATTATTTTATCCAAGATAAAAACCAATCAGCGTGTTTTACATTTTCAGCACTCTAAAGATCTGTTACACAATGCTTATGCTGGCCTGATTGTGATGGATGAATTTGGACAGGTGCTTAAAGTCAACCAAATGGCATTAAAGTTATTAAATTGTACTGTTGAGCATTTAGTTCAGCAGAATATTTCGGACTTCTTTGTTGCAGAGCATTTTTTTCAACATCAGAGCGAAGCATCATTTTTTATACAAAGTCATGATCATGCCTTTTTCTATGCGTATTTAGAAAAAGTCGTTCAGAAATCACAATCTATTCATCAACAGATTCAAACTGCGACGGATATCGATAAAGCTTTTAAAGCACTTCAAGCGGATATTCCTGTATTAATCACCGGTGAAACAGGTACGGGTAAAGACTATTTTGCGCAAAACTTACATCAAAAATTGAATTCAAATTTACCCTTTATCTCGATTAATTGTGGCGCAATTCCAGAAAACTTACTTGAAGCTGAATTATTCGGTTATGAGGGCGGAGCATTTACCGGGGCGAAAAAACAGGGTGAAAAAGGGCTGATTGAATTAGCAGATCAGGGGATTTTATTTTTAGATGAAATTGGTGATTTACCCTTACATCTGCAAGTGAAAATATTAAGAGTATTGCAAGATCAGCATTTTTATCGTGTCGGTGGGCGTAAGCCGATTAAATCGTCATTTCGTTTGATTTGTGCAACCAATCAAAATTTAAAAAAAATGGTGGAACAACAATCATTCCGTAGTGATTTATATTATCGCATCCGAGGTTTTGAGGTTTATTTAGAGCCGTTACGCTTACGCGCAGACAAGCAATCTATTTTGCATTCCATTTTAACCAGTTTAGAGGTTTCCGATTGGGCTGTTCAGGTTGAACAGCAGTTTAAGCAATATCCATGGCCAGGAAATATTCGTGAGTTGATTCATGTGCTTAAATTATCCACTGCATTTAAAGAAGGAACGTGTTTAGAACAACTCTGTTTACCCGAATCGCAGATGTCCTCGCCCACATTAACTGAGGATAGTATTTTGCTTCAAGCTAATTTAGAAACGGTGACTAAGCGATTAATTCTTCAGGTCTTACAAGAAGAAAAGGGCAATATTGCGCGTACTGCCAAACGGCTCAATATTTCTAGAACGACGGTATATAAATATTTAGATAGCTAATTTTTAATTATTTCATCATCAAAAAAGTGACTGTCTGTTTATTGGACAGTCACTTTTTTATTGTGTCCATTTTATGGACATGGGTGAGTTGTTATTTTTATAAGATATTGATTAATAATATTTAAATTCTTGGCATGTAAACTGCAATTATTCTATTGCTCATACTCGATGAACAAGGACTCTGGATGATTTTTGGCAGAGGCTCAACTGATTTAACTGCTATTAAAAGTTCAAAAAAAGAGATGAGTCATTAAGGATAATTTGAATGAAAGGAAACATATTATGCATTTTAGGAATAAAAATGCGTTACTTCTCATACTGAGTGGTTTACTCGCACAACATAGCCATGCCATTGATGTGAATGCGGGGGATTATACGGCTTTACCAAGTGGAACCAATGTCGGTGTTTTTTATTATCAACATGGTGAAATGGATGGCTATTATCAAAATGGTGATAAAGCCCGTGCCGAATCTACATCTGATATTGGGATTGCACGCTTCATTCATTACACCGATATTGCAGGCTTAAGAGCAACGCCACAAATTGTTATACCCTTTGGATCGGTGCGTAATACTCAAATTGCTGATGCGCATTTAAACAATGCATCGGGTTTTGCTGACCCCATCATTGCCTCCGCTTTTTGGTTCATCAATCAACCTGAACAAGGCGTTTCTGGTCGCTATCTTGCAGTAACGCCATTTATTTATTTGCCGCTTGGGCAATACGATAAAAATGATGCCGTCAATTTGGGTGAAAACCGTTTTAAATATGATTTGCAATTGGCTTGGGTACAACCGCTTTATGGCAAATTGGGTTTTGAGTTTTATCAAGATGCAATTTGGTATGGCGACAATGATGAAGCGGGTAGTGGCAATCAGACGTTGTCTCAAGACACCAGTTATCAAACGCAGGTCAATTTACGTTATGACCTGAATGCCAAACAACGGATTGCCTTGGGTTATGCCGCAAATTATGGTGGCGATCAGTCCCTTGATGGCATCTCGCTTCAACAGAATATGGAAAAACAACAAGCTCGATTTGAGTTCCAGCAAATGATTAATTCAAGAACTCAATTGAGTGCGCAGTTGGTTTCAGACACTCAAGTCGAAAGCGGATTCAAGAAAGATTTAGGACTGAATTTTCGACTTTTTTACATTTTTTAATTCAAAGCATGGTGTATGACAACACATGAATTGTTTTAGTTTTGCGACTATGAAATTTGAACAATAAATGAATTGTCTAAATAAATTTTAAGAGGTCATGATGTCTATATTAGCAAAAGAGATTTGGGATAAAAAACTATTTAATGGTTCATGGCAGCCAGCTCAAGCAACTTATAGCGTGGTTGAAGTGGCTACAGGTCAAGAACTAGGTGAAATTGGTTATGCCTCTGAAGCAGAGGTTGTAAGTGCTGCAAAAGAAGCGAAATTGGCACAAAAACAATGGTGGTCTTTGTCTTATCAAGAACGTCAGGCAGTATTTGAACGAGCAGCCACTTTACTCACAGAAAACCAAGCAGATGTCATTGCATGGCTGGTGAAAGAAAGTGGTTCTTTACAACTTAAAGCGGGGTTTGAAGTCAGTATTTCGATTCAAGTGCTCAAGCATTGTATTGGTTTACCTGCGGCTGAACAGGGCACATTACTGCCGACACAAAATGGCAAATTAAGTATCGCCAAACGCGTACCCTTAGGTGTGGTTGGGGTCATTTCACCGTTTAATTTTCCACTGTATTTAGCATTACGTGCGGTTGCACCTGCCTTGGCACTGGGCAATGCAGTGGTGCTTAAACCAGATGAACGCACAGCCGTGTGTAGCGGTTATGCGATTGCGCGTATTTTTGAACTTGCAGGACTTCCAAAAGGTCTTTTACATGTCTTACCGGGTGGTGCCGAAGTTGGGGAAGCACTCACTTTAGATAAAAATATTGCCAGTATTCAGTTTACTGGCTCAACAGATGTTGGGCGTATTGTGGGTGCCAATGCCGCAAAAACGTTGAAGAAAGTATCTTTAGAGTTAGGCGGTAAAAACTCGCTGATTATTCTAGATGATGCCGATATTGAATTGGCTGCTGAAAATATTGCGTGGGGTGCATTTTTGCATTCAGGTCAAATCTGTATGACATCTGGCAAAATTCTGATTCATCAAAAGATTTATGAGCAAGTCAAACAGCGTGTGATTGAAAAAGTGAAGAACTTTGTCGTGGGTAATCCGTGTGAAAGTCAGGTCACCATTGGCCCTCTGATTAATGCCAAACAAGCACAGCGTGTAGAAAAACTGGTGAATGCTGCGGTTGTAGAAGGGGCAACACTGGAAATTGGTGGACATGCCGATGGCGTATTCTTTGAACCGACGGTTCTTTCAGATGTGAGCCAAGATAACCCCATTTTTAGTAAAGAAATCTTTGGCCCTGTTGCTGTGCTCATTCCTTTTAGTACAGATGAACAAGCGATTGAGTTAGCCAATGACGGTGACTATGGGCTTTCCGCAGGCATTATTACTTCGAATGTTGGACGAGGTATGCAGCTTGGTGCACAGCTCAATGTTGGTTTGCTACACATCAATGACCAAACCGTAAATGATGAAACGGTCAATCCATTTGGTGGTTTCGGTGCATCAGGAAATGGAACACGCATAGGCGGCCCTGCCAATGCAGATGAATTTACCCAGTGGCAGTGGATGACCGTACAGGCTCAAGCACCACATTATCCTTTTTAATGACTTGAATTACACATTACAGGAAGTAATCGTATGAACGAAATGAAAGACATTGTTGCCGCAGTGACGGCATGTAAAGGCGCAGACTTTGAATTGCAAGCGCTAAAAATACGTCAGCCTAAAGGCGATGAAGTACTGGTGAAAGTGGTTGCCACAGGCATGTGTCATACCGACTTAATTGTCCGTGATCAATATTATCCTGTACCGCTGCCTGCCGTTCTTGGGCATGAAGGGGCGGGCATTATTGAGGCCATTGGCCCGAATGTCACTGACCTTCAAGTCGGCGATCATGTGGTTTTAACCTATGGTTATTGTGGTAAATGTACGCAATGTAATACAGGCAATCCGGCCTATTGTTCAGAGTTTTTTGGCCGCAACTTTAGTGGTGCTGACCTAGAAGGGCACAGTGCAATTTGTACCCATGATCATGCTGTAGTACACGATCACTTTTTTGCTCAGTCCTCCTTTGCAACCCATGCTTTAAGCCGTGAAAACAATACGGTTAAAGTCACCAAAGATGTACCAATCGAGTTATTGGGGCCTTTAGGCTGTGGCATTCAAACGGGTGCTGGTGCATGTATCAATGCACTCAAAGTAACGCCTGCCAGTAGCTTTGTGACATGGGGCGCGGGTGCTGTTGGCTTAAGCGCATTGCTTGCGGCAAAAGTATGTGGTGCTTCAACCATTATCGCTGTCGACATTGTCGAATCTCGTTTAGAACTGGCAAAACAATTGGGTGCAACCCATGTCATCAATAGTAAAACGCAAGATCCTGTCGCAGTCATCAAGGAAATCACGGGTGGCGGGATTAACTTTGCCCTTGAGTCAACTGGACGACCTGAAATCTTAAAACAGGGTATTGATGCACTGGGTATTTTAGGCAAAATCGCGGTTGTTGGCGCACCACCTTTAGGGACAACGGCTCAGTTTGATGTGAATGATTTATTGTTGGGCGGAAAAACAATTCTTGGTGTGGTTGAAGGCAGTGGTTCACCGAAGAAATTTATTCCAGAGTTAGTCACACTGTATCAACAAGGTAAATTTCCGTTTGATCAGCTGGTAAAGTTCTATGCTTTTGATGAAATCAATCAAGCTGCTATAGATAGCCAAACAGGGATTACCCTTAAGCCAATTATCAAGATTGGCTGATTTTTGATGACCTGATCATATCGATATGATCAGGTCATTTCATTTTTAAAAAATGTATAAATAATAAATTCAGGGAACAGAAAAATGGCGGATCAACCTTTTGTGGTAAACACCAATACCATGCCGTGGGAATTTATTCCGATTCCCTTTTTAAATGATGCGCTGCCTGTCAAAACCTGTTTACAGGACCCAGATACAGGCATGATGATTTGGAAATTACGTTATCCAGCAGGGTTTAGAACCGTGGAGCATTGGCATCATTGTGCGCACGGCATGTATGTATTAGAGGGGCATTTAGTCACCAGTGAGGGTGAGTTTGGGCCGGGGAGTTTTGTCTGGTTTCCAGAAGGTTCGGTGATGTTTCATGGCGCACGTAGTGATAATGATGTGTTAATGCTCTTTATTACCAATAAACCTTTTGACATTCATTTTACCGCCGAAGAAGGAATGCCTGTTTAAATAGAGGTATAGGAACGAAACAAAGCTGTGGATGTCTAGGTCTCACTAAATATCTACACGTTTGGAGTATTGCTATTCAGATATTTTAGCCAAAATTTAATGGGATATTACCGCTTTATGAGGGATATTTAACTGTAATGATCAGCAGTGAAAAATCGACTTTTGTATAAAGTATTGTTAATCAATAGGCGAAATTTTTTCAAATCTAAGTGTTTTTGCTTAAAACCAACTAATTGGGTTGGTTTTTTGGCAACATTCAGCAAGCTAGGGAGAACTTTGCTTAACCTTCGCTGCATTTAAAGCTAAACTATGACATTCAGTTGTATGTCCGTACTTGGAGTAAACGTATGTCATGGCTTTCTTCGCTTAAATCTGTTTTTTCGCCCTCGCAGGAAGTGAAGGAAGACGAAATCCAAGCTGTGCTAGAAGGCTATTTATTGCCAGATTCAAACCATGCACTGAAAGACCGAATTAGCCAAGTGAATGTTGAAGGACGAGTATTACAAATTACCATTAATACTTATCCTGCCGAAGCGGATCAACTGCAAAAAATTCATGATGATTTGGCTGATGCATTGGAAAAATGTGGCATCCAAGAACTGAATATGCACGTGATTCAGCAAAAACATGCACACGGAGAAGGTTGCTCCACGCATGATCATGGCAAAGAAGGGCATAGTTGTTCTAGTAAAGCACCATCTGAAGCGGCAGCACCTCAAGCTGAAAAACCTCAAGCTGCAAAACTTCCACCTGTGGTGGATGCTTCAGCTAAAACAGCCCAAGCTGAAATTAAAAAACAGCAAGATGAAGACCCAAATAATCCACCCATTCAAAAACCAGCACCACAACAAAGAGATGTGCCTAAGCATCCACGTATTCAAAATGTCATCTTGGTTTCATCGGGTAAAGGCGGCGTAGGTAAATCGACGACAACCGTAAATCTGGCTTTGGCATTACAAAAATTGGGCTTAAAAGTGGGTGTTTTAGATGCCGATATTTATGGACCAAGTATTCCAACCATGTTGGGAAATGCAGGCCGTACCCCCATGATTGAAGCGGAAAATTTTGTTCCGATTGAAGCTTACGGCATGGCTGTTTTATCGATTGGGCATTTAACTGGGGATAACAATACACCTGTGGCTTGGCGTGGTCCAAAGGCAACAGGCGCATTGATGCAATTGTTTAACCAAACCTTATGGCCAGATCTAGATGTTTTGATGATTGATATGCCACCGGGGACAGGTGATATTCAATTGACACTGGCACAACGTATTCCCGTAACTGGTGCCGTCATTGTGACAACACCGCAAAATGTGGCATTAATGGATGCCATTAAAGGCATTGAACTATTTAATAAAGTTCAAATTCCAGTCATGGGTGTGGTGGAAAATATGTCGACCCATATTTGTTCAAATTGCGGTCATGAAGAGCAAATTTTCGGTACAGGTGGCGGTGACAAATTATCAGCACAGTACCAAATTCCTTTGCTTGGACGCTTACCTTTAAATGTGCAAATACGTGAAAATGCAGATGCAGGTAAACCGTCTGTGGTTGCTGGTGATGATGCGGCAGAAAGCTATCTTGCTATTGCGCAAAAAATTATAGACCAACTGCCTAAAGCGGAAAAACCTCAGAATCGAATTTTCTAAAAGACACTGAAAAGATGATTTAAAAAGCTCAACTTAGGTTTAATGCCAGTCAGTTCAGAAATTGACTGGTTTTTTATTTTAAATTCATAATGTTAAAGGATTATTTGATCGATAAAAGGGGTTTGACGAGTTTTGTAGTGAACATCGTTTTAAATAAATGCTTTGAAGCTGTCTATCTGGCTAGGCTATCTAAAGCTTACTTGATTATTTGATATAACGACGACGTTTATAATGCTGAATAATGCTCCATCGCCAAAATAATCGAGTAATGGCAAATAACAGAATGGCAAAAATGAATGCTTCTAACACTAAACCTAACAATAGAATTTTTGCCAAACTTAAGTCGATATGTCCATGACCAAAATGAGTAATCCAGTGGCTGATTTGGTGTAAAACACCCAGGATCATATCTTGATTAATCATATTGACCTGAAAGACCTGAGCCCCTAACCAAAAACCAATATATAAAATAGGGATGAGTGTAAAAGGATTGGTGAGCCAAGCGAGACATAAACTAATCGGTAAATTGACTTCAAACAGTAATACCGTCAAAACAATTAAAATACTATGAAAAGGCAAAGGCAACATGCCCCAAAAGGTGCCAATAAAAATGGCTTTTGAAATGGACTTTCTGTTCACATACCACAGCAAAGGATTTAAGGTACGTTGACCAAAAATCTTCATCAGTTTCATATTTGAGACTTTAAGCGGAGAGGGAAGCCATGAGCGAAAGAACTGTTTTGCCATAAAAGTAAGATGCTTAAGTAATGAAATATTGTGCCTGAATCGAGCAGCAAGTGACAGTTTAACTATCGGTTAATGTAGCGCATTGAGGCTTAAAATGGGATGGTTGAAATTTTTATTAACAAATGACGCTTAAGTTATATTGAATATATTTGTCTAACTTTTTAATTTTTATATATTTTTATGAGTGCTTTTAGTGTTTTGGATAAGGTGTAAAATTTCATATTTGCTAAGTATAATAAAGTGATTTACTCTTCGCGCACTCTATATAGAGAGGTCGCATATGATTTCATGGCTGTTCATTGGTTTGGTGGTCACTATTTTATTGACACCTGGCCCAACAAATACATTGCTTGCATCTTCTGGTATACAGGTAGGTGTGCGCCAATCATTACGACTTATTCCCGCAGAATCAATCGGTTATTTAATTGCGATTACCACTTGGGGAGTGATTATTGGAGCACTTTCTAGTCAATTTCAAATTATATCAATATTTCTCAAGCTGTTAAGTGCGCTGTATATTATTTTTCTTGCCATTAAACTGTGGAAAACAGCGGATATCGAAGCCAGTTATAACCAGCCGACCATTCGTGCACGTGAATTGTTTTGTGCCACTTTACTCAATCCTAAAGCATTACTTTTTGCGTCTGCTATTTTCCCAACTACAGCTTGGCTGACCATGCAGGCTTATGTAGTGCATATGGGGCTGTTTTTACTTTTGATTGCGCCAATTGCGTTATTTTGGACGTTTATCGGTTCTATTTTAGCCTCGAATAAAGTACGTTGGTTAAATCAATCGAACTTACAAAAAACCGCATCTTTGGTGTTGATTAGTTTCTCTATTCCACTGAGTTATTCCGCTCTTTTAAGTCTTTAAAATAAGGCGATGAAAATGCACATTTGGTAAAAAATGACATCATCGCCTGATCATCATTTCCATTGCAGCCGATTTCAGTTAAAGTACAGCGCAATAATTGATTTAACTATTTTTGGATAGAAAGAATGGCAATTAAGTCTGATCGTTGGATTCGTGAAATGAGCGAAAATCACGGCATGATTGAACCGTATGCAGAAAACCAAGTTCGCTATGATGACGCGGGTGAAAAACTCATTTCTTATGGTGTTTCAAGCTATGGTTATGATGTACGTTGCGCACGTGAATTTAAAGTATTTACCAATGTGCATTCAGTAATTGTCGACCCAAAAAACTTTGATGATAAAAGCTTTATTGATATTGAATCTGATGTGTGTATTATTCCACCCAATTCATTTGCTTTAGCACGTACAGTTGAGTATTTTCGTATCCCACGCAATGTTTTAACCATTTGTTTAGGTAAGTCGACCTATGCACGCTGCGGCATTATTGTAAATGTAACGCCTTTAGAGCCTGAGTGGGAAGGTCATGTGACGTTAGAATTTTCAAATACAACCAATTTGCCAGCCCGTATTTATGCAGGCGAAGGAGTGGCACAAATGTTGTTTTTTGAATCTGATGAAGTGTGCGAGACATCGTATAAAGATCGTGGTGGTAAATACCAAGGTCAAACAGGTGTGACTTTGCCGAAAGCTTAAATTGTATAAATAATTGAATAAGCGGATCATTTTGATCCGCTTATTTTTTATATCATTCATTCATCGGAAATTGGAGACATTTGTCCTTTTTTTTTTGCAATTACATAAATATTCAGCATAATAAAAAGTTGTATAGACTTGGTAAAAGTATTGTTGTAATGACAAATTAAAAAAATGGACGTGCCAAGTTTAGGAAGAAATGAAAATAATGATGCGGAGCATCTGATAAAAAGGAAGGTCTTGATGACACGAAGTTGGAATAAGGTAGGATTTAAAAACTCTTACTTGGCGAGTTTAATCGCTATTTTACTTAGCCCATCAGTTTATGCGCTTGAAGCTTTATCAGACGATTACCTTTCCACAACAACGGGTGAAGGTGTTGCCTTACTACCTGAAAATTTCAAAATGGTTTTTCAGGGTCCGAATGATCTCTCTAATGCATCAAGTTATAATCAGGTCGGATTAGTCAATCCAGAAAAATATGATACTGGTTTTATTCGTATTATTCCAACTGGTGAAAATTATTCCAACCTTACATTAACAGCCGCTCAAGCCGCAGAGAAAAGAACCAAAGCCGATATTTTTATTTATGGTTTAGCGTTGTCTGCGAGTAATAGTAATTTAAATCAGCGTTTTAGTAATGTTGGTTTTAACTGGGGAAGTTCTATTAATCCTTGGTTATTTCGTGCAGGTACAGCGAATAATATTCAGCAATTTTCGAGTAGTAATGCTGCTGGAGACATTAGTTATTTAGCTTTAGAGGCACCTTTAGCTCAAGTCACTGCCGATGAAAGCGATAATAATATTAAGCTTGGTTTCTGGTTAGATGCATTTTCACGCAGTTGGAGCTCAAGCAATGCCGTTAATCCGATTACAGGCGCACCCGTTGCAAAGCCTGTAACAAATGATCCTAGCAATGATGTTGATTTAGATAAAAATCAGCGCATAAGATTGCAGTATGTTGCCAATGGGCTAAGTTTGAGTGGTTCACAAGTACGACTTTTTCAAACCATGCCATCAACAACAGCGCAATACAATCAAACTTTGGGAATGGCCAGTGTTTTACGCTTAAATACCAATGATAACCCTGCAAACTTGAAGTTTACTGATGCAGGTTTAGATGCAAAAGCGATTCGCCTAAGTACGGCCACAACCAATGATGGAACATATTCGACGCCAGCATTACAACAAAATTCAGAGGCTCCTTTATTTAATGATAAAGAAGGCATGTATTTATATAGTCCGAATATTAATTTAGTTTTAGGAAATATGTATCAACCCTTTGTTTTGGGTTCTGAAGGGAGCAATATTTTTTTAGAAGTCACTCGTATACCAAATGTCCCTAATATCTATAAGAAAATTTATACAAATTATGATGTTCCTTATAGCAGTTTATCTGCGACCAGTGAGTATCAAGGGTCGACCTGTAATGTCTACGTATGCGGATTTAATACTTCTTCACTGACCTCTGGTTCAACTACCATTAACTATCAAGGAAATAATGCGACGCATAGTAGTATTGCTATTGGTAGTGTAACTCGTGATCCCACCACTAATTTGTTAAAAGCCAATACTGGAGCAGATGCTACAGGCGTTGTATTTAGAAGCCCTACAGGAACGGCCGTTAACTTGGGTTCTGTGGCTATAGATGGTGTGTTGATTCAACATCTTAAATTTAAAACTACAGGTTTATAGGAAATTGAAATGTTAAATAAAATAGCTATTTCCGTTGCTTTATTATTTACTTGTACGGTTCACGCAGAATTGGTTGGTCTTGATAATGCAGAATTATTAGATGTGACTGGACAGGGGGGCGCAGATTTGAGTTGGACATTGTCCTTAAATCATCAATATGCGAATGATATGAGTAAAAAAGATATTTCTAATCTTGCACTTATTAATGCAGGAAATATCACTGGCGCATATTATCAGTATGATTGTGTAGCCAATGTTTTATGTCGTTTTGCTTTCTCTCCAAATAATCATATTGAAAAAGTGAATGGTGTAGATAATAAGAAATGGTTAGTCTTTAAGCAAATCCAAGGCACAATTCAAATTGATAAATTTTCTTTAGATGGTTCCACCATTATTAATAAAGATGGTAATCCGCAAACAGCGATGAACCTGACCTTTTATGATGATAAGCCATTAAAAATACGTAATTTAGGTTTTTCCAGTTTAGCTGTTGAGAGTAATGGTGAAGAGGGGTATTTAAATAAAAATACCTATACCACATATAATAATGGCAATGCAGTACCTAGTTTTGATCAAGGTGCTGAAACAGGATTTATGGGCGTAAATGTGCATGGGAATTTGCATATGTCAGGTAATTTGAAAATCTTTAGTTATAACTGTGCAGGAACAACAAGCAGCCGTTGCTAAATAAAATTTTCAAAAAATAAGGATGTTAGAATG
>OFRD01000159.1_pt1 | contig 25486 bp, 19 predicted proteins | sample 1543041 | NCBI WGS metagenome assembly OFRD01 (sample SAMN07774234, study PRJEB24372) | wastewater metagenome | isolation source: Exp Tend CN 100WW | collected 2016-02
GCTCCGCCACCGATCACGCCGAAGCGCACGCTGGTTTGAATTACAGAGGCTGGTTTAGTGTGCATCGGTGGTCGGAGTCCGGGCTTAGGCTTTCTTTGTTGCCAGACGCTCGCCCAAAATTCCGCTCGGGCGGAAGATCAGCACAAACACAAGCATGGTAAACGCAATCGCATCCTTGAGTTGATTCGGTGCGGGAATGCCCAGCCCATCCAAAAACAAGCTCGGTCCCACCGATTCGAAAACGCCAAGAAAAAGGCCGCCGACCATTGCGCCGGGCACATTGCCGATGCCGCCCAGCACCGCCGCTGTAAAAGCCTTGATGCCGGGAACGAAGCCCATATAGAACTGCACCTGGCCAAAGATCAGGGCATACAGGACGCCGGCAGCACCCGCCAGTGCGCCGCCCAAGGCGAAGGTGGTCGTAATTATGCGGTCCACATCAATGCCCATTAACTGCGCGGTTTGTTTGTCTTCGGAAACCGCACGCATGGCTTTGCCGGTCTTGCTGAGCATTACGAACGCGTACAGCCCGGCCATAAAGAGCGCCGCAGCCACAATCACCAAAGCCTGCGTTACGAGCACCCGCACACCCATTACGCTGATCGAGCCCTTCAGAATCGCCAGCTCGGGATAGCGGTCAATGCCAGAGCCATACAGCCCGCGAAATGTGTACTGGAGAAAGAAAGAGGCGCCAATGGCTGTGATGAGCGGCACGAGGCGCGGCGCGTTGCGCAGCGGCCGGTAGGCGATGCGCTCAACGGTAAGTGCAATTGCCATTGATGTAAACATGGAAATTGCGCTCACTATCAGCAGGCCGGCGACTGGCTGCGCCTGCAGGAAGCCGGTGTTAAACATCCAGCGTGCAAAGAAATATGCAGTGTAGGGTCCGCTCATGAAGACTTCGCTGTGGGCAAAGTTGATCATGCGCAGCACGCCGTATACCAGCGTGTAGCCCAGCGCAATCAGCGCATAAATGCTGCCTTGCGCAAGGCCGAATATAAAGAGATCCTGCCATTGAGCCAGCGTGTATTTTCCCGACGACAGTGTTGCAACTGAGCCGGTAACGATTATTCCGGATAGCGCCAAGCCCACGGCAAACATGACAACATCGGTGGCTGTTAAGCGCGCCAGTGAAGTTTTTAGCATTCGCAACTATACCTCGAAATATAAAACGGGGACAAGCTTGCGCCGGTCCCCGTTTAGATGTTTTGGTTTGTCCTGTGACCCCGAAGGACAAAGGCAAACTACTGTGAGATTTTCTTCGGGTTGGTGTCCGTGGCGCCAGTTGGGTTCCAGCTGGCCGGATCCGCATTCATAATCTCGTAAACTGCAATCTTTGTATCACTGCAATCACCGGTTGCCGAGCAGGTCAGGTTGCCGGTAATGCCCTTGAAATCCTTGGTGGCAAACATTGCATCACGCAGCGCCTGCCGCCCAAAGTGCAGCGTACCATCGGCATCCGCAACTACCACCTTCTCAAGCGCTGCGAAGATGATGTTGGCTCCATCATATCCATGCGCATGGAAAGCCGAGAGCGGTGCTTCGCCGTACTTCTTCTGGTGCTTGTCCAAAAAGTCCTTGTAGCCACCGGCAAAGGCGGAGAAGTCCGGGCTGGAGTTCCAAACACCTTTCGCGGCTTCGCCTGCTGCTTTCAGGAAATCTACCGAGTACATTGGGTCTGCGCCCATTAATTGGACGGTCTCCAGACCGGGCACTTCCTTGGCTTGCGAAGTGATAAACGCGGCGGCAGAAGTGAAGCAGGGGTAGTAGATCAACTGCGGACCCGCGGCGGAGATGTTGGTTAGCACGGGGCGCATGTCGGTGTCGGTCGGCTGCACTGCCTCGCCGGCAACAATTTCGCCGCCCAGTTCCTTAAACTTTTTCGCAAACACTTCGGCCAGGCTCTGGGAGTAGATGCTGCCGTCATGAATGGTGGCTGCTTTCTTGATGCCTTTGGTGGTGTAGGCAAATGCAGCTGCAACAGCGCCCTGAAGCTCGTCGTTGTGCGCGGTGCGCATGTAGCCGGCCACGTGCTTCTCGGGCTTGGTCAAGTCCGGCGCAGTGTTGGATGGTGAGATCATAGTGAAGCCGGCATCGCGCAGAACGGGAGCCGCAACGCGTGCCTCTGACGAACAAGAAGTGCCAATTACGGCCACAATTGTTTTGTCGGCTGCCAGTTTTTGGGCAGCAGCCTGCCCGCCTTCGGCATTGCAACCGGTGTCTTCGCCGGTCAGCTCAATTTTATGGCCACGAAACATACCCTTGTCATCGATGGCAAGTTCGACGCCGCGCTTGGAATCTTCGCCAAGCACCGCATCCGGTCCAGCCACAACCAACGCATAGGCAATGTGCACTGATGCACCGGGAGCAATAGTCATGCACCCGATCTTGTCTGTGCACTCAAACGGCTTTGCTGCTGGCGTACACGCAGCCAGCAGTGCCCCAAAGCATCCCAGCACCAACAGTCCCGACAACCTTCGCTTGTTCATTTTTTGTCCCCCTAATAGTAAATGAAGTTTTGTGTTCATCTCCACGCCTAATATACCCGCCGCATTTTTGTCTGTCAAGCGGTGGGGAGGTTGTGTCTTTGGCGGGTTTGCCACAAATTTGCGTTGAACTTGGATTTGTGCTTAAATATTTGCCAGATTAGGCGGGTGTCTTGTCCAGGCTTAGTCAATTAGGCAATACCAAGCCTCTGGCCAGATTAGGAAGCATTTAATGGGTGAACCATTTCAAAGATGTTCGTAGGCTGACTAGGTTGTGGGGCGCACTTGTATGCGCTTGCCTCACGAGTGCATAGGCCGATCATGCCAAAAGATTGCAGGCGCACGCACCAAGGGTACGGCGCATTGCCAGTCATGGAATCCATGCAATCTCTGATGCAGCTTGCACCGCAAATAAAAACAGGGGCTGGCTCAAGCCAACCCCTGTTTGATCTCGATCTTTGGCTACTTGTAGCCGAAAGACTTTGTCTGGCTACGGGTAAACCTTCTTGGGGTTGGAGTCCGCAACAGCGCCGGGATTCCAGCTGGCCGGATCAGTTTTGACCATTTCGTACACTGCAATTTTTGGATCGCTGCAATCACCCGTGGGGGTGCAGGTCAGCGTTCCAGTGATGCCCTTGAAGTCTTTGGTCGCAAACATCGCGTCACGCAGCGCTTGGCGGCCGATGTGCAGCGTCCCATCTGCATCCTGCACGCCCACTTTTTCTATTGCTGCAAAAATGATGCTGGCAGCGTCATGTCCGTGCGCATGGAAAGCAGACAGCGGCTTCTCGCCGTATTTCTTCTGGTGCTTATCCAAAAATGCCGCGTATCCCGATGCGAAGGCCGAGAAGTCCGGGCTGGAGTGGTACATGCCCATTGCAGCGGCGCCCGCTGCTTTTAGAAAGTCGGGCGAGAAGATGCCGTCCGCTCCCATTAACTTCACTGCTTCAAGCCCCGGTACCTCTTTTGATTGCGAGGTTATGAACCCGCCGGCGGCCGTGAACACCGGGTAGTAGATTAGTTCCGGTTTCGCCGCAGCAATGTTGGTCAGCACCGGACGCATGTCTGTGTCGGTGGGCTGCACAGCTTCTTGCGCAACGATTTCACCACCCAGTTCTTTGAAGCGCTTAGCAAAAACCGCCTGCAAACTCTGGGCGTAAAGGCTGCCGTCATGAACAGTCGCGGCGCGCTTGATGCCTTTGGAATTGTAGGCAAACTCAGCTGCCACAGCGCCCTGAATTTCATCATTGTGAGCTGTGCGCATGTAGCCCGCTACGTGCTTCTCGGAAGAAGTCAGGTCCGGCGCAGTGTTCGATGCGGAAATCATAGTCATGCCCGCATCCGTTAAAATCGGGGCAGCCACGCGTGCCTCGCTAGAGCATGAAGTGCCCACAATGGCAACGATTGTTTTGTCTGCTGCCAGCTTTTGCGCTGCAGCTTGGCCACCTTCCGGATTGCAGCCGGTGTCTTCACCAGTTAACTCAATCGGATGGCCCATTAGCGTCTTGTTCTTGTCGTCGATGGCAATTTCCACACCGCGCATCGAATCAATTCCCAGCGTGGAATCAGGACCCGCAACAACCATTGCATAGGCAATATGCACCGGCTTGCCGGGCGCAATGTCCACGCAGCCGATCTTATCGGCGCACACGAACGGCTGCGCAGCCGGTGTGCACGCAGCTAGTAGTACGCCACAGCACCCCAGCGCAATCAGCAATGAAAATCTTGGTTTAAACATATTGCTAGTCCTCCTGACTATAAGTGAAATGAAAGGAAACCCTTTCTTAAGTGCGTAATATACAGACACAGCGGGAATCATGTCAAGTGGGCATTTTGCGGGTTTTCGCTGGTAAAGCTGCGTGTGGTGCTCGCAGCTTGCGCGAATGTTGGCCGATGCTCGACGACTAAGTGTCTGGGAATAGTGCTTGTATTTTGGGGACGACCGCGGGCTGGGCAATGTGATGCGGGCAGGGTGGTGCTGTTTGTGGTTGACAGAACAGCGCGGCTGTGCGGAGTGACACTGCGAATCTTGGGCAATCTAATTGACATGCAGGAGCTGATGGAGTAAGGTGTAGCTTCGATATAATTTTTTGATTACCCGCGGGAGATGCCATGCTATTTAGGGGAATATATGCACCGATCGTCACGCCATTTGGCGCCGACGGCGAAATCAACTACCCGGTGCTTGCCAAACTGGTTGATTTTCTGATCGACAATGGAATTGCGGGTTTGGTGCCGGGCGGCACAACCGGCGAGGTTTATGCCTTTAGTGACGAAGAGCGGCTTGAGGTTTTTCGATTTGTGAAGGCGCACGTAAAAGGGCGCGTGCCGTTGATGGCCGGCACAAACTCGGGCGCCACGCGCGATGTAATCCGCTATTCACAGGCTGCTGAGAAACTGGGGTACGACAGCCTGATGGTGGCTGTGCCGCCGTATTCGCGGCCAACGCAGCGGGAATTGCTGGTGCATTACCGCGATGTGGCGCGCAGTGTTGCGCTGCCAATTGTGCTTTACAACTTCCCGTGGCGGGCGGGCAGCGAAGTAGGGTATGAAGTGATGGATGGCCTGCTGGACCAGAAGAACATTGCGGGCATCAAGGAAGCTTCCGGCGACATGGCGCGCGTCTACGAGTTTCGACTGCGCTACGGCAGCCGTTACCAGATGATTTGCGGCTCCGATGACCAGGCGCTCGATTACTTTTTGTGGGGCACCACCTGTTGGATTGGCGGCGGTGCTTCCTGTGCGCCGCGGCAGCACGCAGCGGTGCTTGATGCGGCGCTGGCAAATGATTTTGTGGCGGCACGCGCTGCCATGGACAAGCTGATGCCGCTAATGCGCTGTTTGGAGGGAGGCAGCTATGCGCAAAAAGTGAAGCGCGGCTGCGAATTGCTGGGCATTGCGGTGGGCAGCCCGCGCCAGCCGCTGCTGCCGCTGCCCGAGGCGGACCGCATAGAATTCGACAGGATTTTTCAAGCGTGCAAATGAGCGCTACCAACACTAATCAAGGCGAGGCAACAAGCTGGTGAAAATCACGCGCATCCGGGCTTACAAAGTAGACCTGCCACTTTACGAGGGCTCGTATAAATGGTCGGGCGGAAAATCGGTAACGACATTCGACTCGACTGTGGTTGAAATTGAGACCGACGCCGGAATTACGGGGTATGGAGAAGTGTGCCCGCTGGGGCCATTTTATTTGCCGGCTTATGGTAACGGCGTGCGGGCTGGAATAATTGAGTTGGGGCAGCATTTGCTTGGCGAGGACCCCACCCAATTGCACAAGCTCAACCGGCTGATGGATGCAGCGTTGAAAGGGCACGCTTACGTCAAGTCCGGCATTGATATGGCCTGCTGGGATATTCTAGGCAAGGCAACCAATCTGCCGGTGTGCATTTTGATGGGTGGAAGGTTCGGGGACGATGTTTGCCTCTACCGTGCAATTTCGCAGGAAGCGCCGGAGGCAATGGCGAAGCGGGTTGCTGGATACCGGGCGGAAGGTTACAAGCGTTTTCAGCTCAAGGTTGGCGGTGACCCGGCGGTGGATGTGGCGCGAATATTTGCGGTGGCGGAGCAAATGCAGCCCGGGGAACGGCTGGTGGCGGACGCCAACACGGGCTGGCTGATGCATGATGCCATGCGGGTTGTGAAGGCAGTGCGGGATCTTGATGTTTACATTGAGCAGCCATGCCTGTCATATGAAGAATGCCTTTCAATTCGCAAGCATACGGATCATCCATTTATTCTGGATGAAGCAATTGACACAATTGATTGCCTGCTGCGCGCACACGCTGACCAGGCCATGGATGTTGTCAATCTCAAGATCAGCAAGTTTGGCGGCTTGACTAAACTGAAGCAGGCGCGCGACTTGTGCGTGTCGCTTGGGATTGTGATGACTTTGGAGGACAGCTGGGGCGGGGACATCATCACGGCGGCAATTGCGCATCTTGCGCAGAGCACGCCGCCGGAGTTTCAATTCTCATCCACGGATTTCAACAGCTACGTGTCGGTGAGCATTGCTGCGGGCGCACCGAAGCGCACAAACGGGAGAATGTCTGCCAGCAGTGCGCCAGGCCTGGGCGTGCAACCAAGAATGGATGTGCTGGGAAAGCCAGTCCTCGAGCTGCAGTGAGGTTGGGCGGCAGGTTGCAAAGCAAAGCTGCGGGAGTCTCTTGCGTCGTTTCAAGCGGGCGCGGGCTGCGCTGTCTTTACAACTGAGTTGCGCTGCCATCTGCTTCTGTGATTGCGGCGCCCTGCGGATGTATGTGAAGTTTTGCCGCGCGGACTTTAGCCGCTGTTAGGCGCTTTATGATGCGCAACCCGGTCCGCCTCTCACTTGCGGCAGCCCACACGCTTGCATTGCAGGCACTGCTTGGCAGCGGCGTATCGGCCGCACATGCAGACGCGATTGCCGGCAATGTAATGGCGGCGGAACGGGACGGCTGTGCAGCACACGGCTTGTTTCGGCTGCCCGGTTATATCCGCTCTGTTCAGAATCTGAAGGTTTCCCGCGATGCTGTGCCGCAAATAAACGATCTTGCGCCCGCTGTGTTGCAAGTGGATGGCAACAATGGTTTTGCCCCGCTGGCGCTGCGTATTGGCCAGCGCAGCCTTGTGGATAAGGCACGCCGCTGCGGCATTGCTGCCATGGCAGTAACGCGCATCTATCACTTTGGCGCGCTGTGGGTGGAGGTGGAGGCGCTTGCGCTGGAAGGCCTCGTCGCGTTTGCGTTTACGCAAAGCAGCAGTGCCGTGGCACCAGCGGGCGCGACCAAGCCATTGTTTGGCACCAATCCCATGGCGTTTGCCTGGCCGCGTGTTGGGCGGCCGCCGCTGGTGTTTGACCAGGCTTCAAGCATGACGGCGCGCGGAGAACTGTTGTTGCATTTGCGGGACGGCAAAGCCATTCCGGAGGGATGGGCGGTTGACAGCACAGGCGGTGCAACTACGGATGCGGCGGCAGCGCTTGCCGGCGCGCAGCTGCCGTTCGGCGGCTACAAAGGCGCGTCGATTGCCTTGATGATTGAGCTGCTTGCTGGGGCATTGATCGGCGAAGCTTTTGGTTTTGAGGCGGCAGCGCGGGACAACAATGACGGTGGCCCGGCCTTGGGCGGGGAGTTGATTATTGCGATTGATCCGGCCCACTTTATGGCGCAGGGCAGCAGCGAGCAGCAGCTGGCGCATGCGGAGCTGCTCTTCGCGCGCATTCTTGGCCTCGAAGGGGCGCGCTTGCCATCGGACCGGCGCTACGCTGCGCGCGAGCGCAGCCTGCTGGAAGGAATATTGATACCGGGTGCACTGCACGCTGAGCTGCTTGGAATGGTGAATGCAGGCGGGCTGGCAACTTAACGCGGCCGTTGTACGCCGGATGTGCAGTACCGCGGCGGTATGTAGAATTAGCAGCGCATGAAAATGAACAGCAACCAACCAGATAATTTGAAGCGCATCATTGTTGACGGCAGGGTGCTGGAGTTTGCTGCGGGGGACAGCGTGCTGGTGGCCATGTTGCGCGCCGGACTGCATCCGACGGGTGGCGGGTGCCTGTGTCTGGGCGGTGATTGTCCGCACTGCCTGGCGACGGTGGATGGGATTGCGTACGTGCGCACATGCCAGACGCGGGCGCGCCCCGGTTTGATTGTGGAGAGTTTTCCAAAAGATGGTTATCCGCCGCTGCCGCTTGCGGTGGCGCATGCGCCGGCTGTGGCAGCGCGCAACATTCATTGTGATGTGGTGGTGATCGGGCAGGGTGCAGCCGGGCGCGCCGCATGCGCTGCAGCGCAGCAGGCGGGCAGCCAAGTTGTCACGCTGGATGCAGCCGCCGGGGAGGAGGTCATCGGTATTTATGCGGGCCCACTGGTCGTGGCGCGCACGGATTCCGGCATGCTCCACCTCCATCCCCGCGCCGAAATTATTGTGGCGACGGGTGCCGCTGAAATTCAACCGGTGGCGCCGGGCAACGAGCTGGCCGGCATTGTCACTGTGCGCGCGGCGCAGGCATTGGCAGCTGCCGGCGTGGTGCTTGGCCGCGTGGTGGCGATTGGTGCGGCGCCGGCTGGTATTGAGTTTGAGCAGGCGCCGGGTGAGCTGCTGCGGTTTGAAGGTACGCAGCGCGTGGCGGCGGTGGTGATGCGGGACGCAAGCGGTGCTGAGCGGCGCCATGCCTGTGACACGGCGGTGGTGGGGCTTGGCCTGCAGCCGCGCGATGCGCTGCTGCGCATGGGCCAGGGTTTGGCGGTGCGCGCGGTTGGCGCTGCGGCGCGCGCGACGGACATTCCGCCGTGCCCCATTGCCGGCACGGTGTGCGCGTGCTCCGGAGTTACTGTGCCGGACTTGGAGTCTGCGTGGCAGCGCGGCTTTCATGAGCTGGAGCTTGTGAAGCGCTCAACTTTGGCCGGCACTGGCACATGCCAGGGCATGGCATGCATGCCGCATGTGCGCAGCTTCTTGGCGGCGCGTGGCGGTACTTTGCAGCCGCCATTTACCGCGCGCCCGGTTACGCGCCAGTTGACGATGGGCGAAGCGGCGGTTGGTGCGCATCATCAGGCAGTGCCGCGCACCGCGCTTGATGGCGAGCATCGCCGGCTGGGGGCGCAGATGGACCGCATTGGCGGCTGGTGGCGCCCGTGGCATTACGGCAATGCGCTGCAAGAGTACTGGGCCGTGCGCGAAGCGGTTTCGCTTGGCGATGTGAGCACGCTTGGAAAGCTGCAAGTGAGCGGGCCGGACGCGCTTGAGCTGCTGGAACGCTTGTACCCAACGCGCGTGAAGCCGATTGCGCCCGGCAGCGCGCGCTATGTTTTGATGCTCAACGACCGCGGCTATATTTTTGACGACGGCTTAATTTGCTGCGATGGCGCGCAGCGCTACTCGCTTACCTTTACCAGCGGCGGCGCGTCTTATGCGGAGATGTGGGTGCGTGACTGGGCTGAGAGCTGGCGCTTGGATGTGCGCATCCTAAACCAGACCATGGCTTTGGGAGCAATCAACGTGACCGGTGTGCTTGCCAAAGAACTGCTATCTCGGGCCGGCCTGCCCAACGCGCCCCAGTACATGCAGCATGCGAGCGCAGTTGTGGCTGGCGTGCAGTGCAAGGTGCATCGGTTAAGTTTCACTGGCGAGCTGTCTTATGAGCTGCATCATCCCGCCGGGGACTCGGTGGTGCTGTGGCGGCGGCTGCTGGAACTGGGCAAGGACTTGGGGATCAAGCCGCATGGCTTGCAGACGCTGCTGCAACTGCGGCTTGAGAAGGGCCACATCATCGTCGGGCAGGATACAGATTTTGATTCAACGGCGCGGCGCGTGGATATGCAATGGGCGGTGAAGCTGGACAAGCCGGACTTTGTGGGGCGGCAGGCGGTGCTGCGCACCAACAAGATTGCACTGGACCGGCAGCTTGCCGGCTTTGAGATGGAAGGCGCTGCGCCGCTGGAAGGCGCCGGCATTCATTTTGGCGGGGAGTATGCGGGCTACGTTACCTCAAGCTTTGCTTCGCCGGTGCTCGGCAAAGCCATCATGCTGGGGTGGCTGCGTCTCTTTGATGGCGCGCTGCCGGATCAGGTGACGATTGACGGGCGCAGTGCGCGCCGCGTGGCTACACCGTTTTATGACAAGGACGGCGCGCGTGCCCGTGTTTGAGCGCGTGCACACCACGCGCATCGTGGCAACGCCGGCAGCGCTGGATGCGGCGCGGTGGCCGGCCGGCCACATTGCGCTGCGCACGGCGGCAGATGAGGTGTTGATCACTCCGCCGCTTGCCGAGCCAAAGGTGGCAGACGAGCACGCGATTGTGCTGGCTGACAGCAGCTTCTTTGGCGGATGGATTGCAGCGGCGCTGGCGCTAACAGTACTGGAGCGGGAGTGTGAATGGGAACTGCCGCGGGCGCGGCCGGCATTTGCGCAGGGCATGGTGGCGGGCTTGCCGCTGAAGCTCTGGTTTGAAAGTGAGCGCGTGCTGGTACTGGTGGCGGGGCCGTTTGCGCATGAGCTTGCGGAGCGCTTTGTGGCATGAACGAATTTCTTGAGCGCCAGATTTCCCTGAAGTGGGTGGAGCCCAAGCCGGCTTACGATGTTGTGATCGTTGGCGGTGGCGGGCATGGTTTGGCCACTGCTTACTATCTGGCAGCGCGCCACGGCATCACGAATGTGGCGGTGCTGGAGCGCAAGTACATTGGGGCGGGCAACTCGGGGCGCAACACCACAATCATCCGGGCCAACTACGGTATCCCGGAAGCTGTGCAGTTTTACCAGCGCAGCCTTGAACTATATTCAACGCTTGAAGCCGAGACCGGGCGCTGGGTGATGCACAAGCAGAAGGGGCTGCTGTGGATGGCGCACACAGAGGCGGGTGTGCGCGCGGAGCGGGCGCGGGCCACGGTGAATACTTTGTTTGGCGCAAAGACGGAGTATGTAACGCCGCAGCAGGTTAAAGAGATCTGCCCGCAGGTTGATATCACCGGGGCTGGTGTGTGGCCGGTGATGGGCGCTTCTTACCATGCCGAAGGCGCAACGGCGCGCCATGACCGGGTAGTGTGGGCGTACGCGGAAGGCGCAATGCAGCGCGGTGTGCATGTTCACCAGCACACGGCGGTTACCGGCTTGCAGATGAATGCCGGGCGCGTGACGGGCGTGCAGACCAACAATGGTCCGATTGCGGCCAAGGTTGTGGTGAGTGCGGTGGGCGGGCATGTGACTACACTGGCAGCGATGGCGGGTTTGCGCCTGCCCATTCGCACGCACCCGCTGCAAGCTTACGTGACCAACCATTACGCGCAAAGCTTCAATGCGATTGTGGCTTCGATGAACCTGCTGTTTTACGTTTCGCAAACTGCGCGCGGCGAGATGCTGATTGGCGCCGAGATTGACCGGCAGCCCAGCTATGCATACGCTGCCGGCCACCACTTTTTGCAAAATTGCTCGCACCGTGCAATCACAATGCTGCCGTTCCTGCGCAACTTGCGAATTGTGCGGCAGTGGACCGGCGTGTGTGACATGAGCGCCGACTATTCGCCGGTTATGGGCATCACCGGTGTGGATGGTTTTTACGTTACGACGGGTTGGGGCACGTGGGGTTTCAAGGCCATTCCGGCAGGGGGCGAGCAAATGGCGGAGCTGGTGGCGACCGGTATAACTCCCGCTTTGATTGCGCCCTTTGCACTGGACCGGTTTGCAAAGGACCGCACGATGGCTGACCGCGGGTCAGCCGGTACGCACTGAGTGATGCAGCGCTTCAAAGATTTTTTGATATGCCGGCAAGTGTGATTGTGCAGGATGTTGTGAGGTGCGGGCCTAATGAGCATTCAGGTTAACTGTCCAAACTGCGGGCTTAGGCCGCTGGAGGAGTTCTTCCATGGTGAGATCCCGGTTGTGCCGGACTCGATTGTGGATGTGGACGCGCGCGATGTAGACCGCGGCTTCATGCACGACAACCCGGAGGGGCCACTGACGGAACGCTGGTTTCATGTGTATGGCTGCCGGCGCTGGATGACGGCGCGCCGCGATACGCGCACGGACCAGATGCTCGGCGAAGCGTAGCAAACAATTTGCAAGACCTGCCAGCGCATGCGTGTGCCGGCTGGCGGGCTGGCGCTGCGGGCAGCGCACAGTTCTAAATTACGTTGTACTCTAAAATTGTGCGCCCTTCGGTGAAGCGCGCATAATCCAGCGCACTAATATCAACACTGTGCGCTGCCCCATCCACCAGCAGCTCTGCCAGGAGCCGGCCGCACACGGGGCCATGCATGAAACCGTGCCCGGAGAATCCCGCCAGCACATAGAAACCCGCAAGCGGCGTCGCACCGATTATGGGGTGGGCATCCGGCGTGACTTCATACAGCCCGGCAAGCCGCGAAACTACACCGGCTTCCTCGAGTGCGGGCAGGCGCGCGCAGGCGCGTTCCATGTGCGTGAGTTCCCACGCCGGGTCTACGGTTTGGTCAGTGCCGGCTGGTTGCTGCGCGTCCGACATGCCGGTAAGCACGCCGCCGCCTTCCGGATGAAAGTACAGGCTTTGCGAAAAATCTACAACGAATGGAAAGTCCGTTGGCAGGTTGGGCAGGGCGGTGGTGGTGAGCCACTGGCGGCGCACAGGCACAATTGGCAGCGCGAGCCCGGCCATCTCAGCCAGCGCTGCGCTCCACGGCCCGCAAGTATTGATGACGGTTGGGGTGGAGATTGTGCCCGCGCTGGTTTGCACAGCGCTGATGCGGCCGCCGGTGGTTAAGACGCCGGTGACCGAAATGTCAGTGTGGCAGGCTGCGCCCAAGCGGCGCGCTGCATCGACATAGCCCATGACAACACTGTTGGGATCCGCCAGCCCGTCCGCCGCGTAGAAGGTGCCGGCAAGCGCATCCGCAAAGCTGCACGCGGGCAGGCGGCGCTGCACTTGTGCGCCATCGAGCCACTCAGTTTGGACTCCGAGGCTGCGCTGCAGTGCGATGGTTTGTTCGAAGCGCGCCACATCGGCGGCTCGCGTTAGCACAAACATGTAGCCGCACTTGCGCACGAGCGCCGGCCGGCCAGTAACAGCCTCGAAGTCATCGAGCATGCGCAGGCTCACTTTGGAAAGCTCAATGTTGATGGCGGTGGCAAACTGGTGGCGAATGCCGCCGGCGCAGCGCCCGGTGGCGCCCGCGCCAAAAAACGGTTCGCGTTCCAGCAGCACCACACGCTTGACGCCGCGCTGCGCCAGGTGAAAGGCGCAGCTGGCGCCCATTACGCCGCCGCCCACAATTACAACATCGGCAGTGGCAGGCAGATCTGTCATACGCTGAAAAGTTCGCCGGGCTGTGCGCGGACTGCGCTACAACTCAACGAGTGTACCCAGGTTGTGCAGCACAGCGTTGTTGACTGCAATGCGCGCTGCCACAGCGTCTTGCGCTGCACTGCCGCAGGCTTTGAAGTAAGTGATTTGGGCCGCACTGCTGCGGCCGGGTTTTACTCCGCGCAGCAGCTCGCCCAGCTCAGCGTGAATGCGATCCTTGGTGATGCTGCCGGCGCGCAGCGGCTGGATCAGGTCACCGGCTTCTTCCCACGCCGATGCGCGCGAATCGACAACTACAAGCGCGCGTTGAATGGTTTCGAGGTCCACCTCTTGCATTTCCGGTGTGAAGGAGCCGACGCCGTTCACGTGGGCGCCGGGCTGCAAATCTTTGCCGCTAAACACGGGCGTATGCGATGTGGTGGCGGCGCAAATAATATCCGCACCGCGCACCGCAGCCGCTGCCGACGCAACTGCCTGCACAGCTTGTGGAACTGGCCCTTGCCCGCGCATGGCTTCCGCAAACGCTGCGGCATGCTGCGCGTTGGGGCTGAAGACGCGCACGCTGCGGATGCTGCGCACGGTGCAGATGGCCTCGAGCAGCGTGCGTGCCTGCACGCCGCTGCCAATGATGGCGGCCGTTTGGCATTCTGGCAGCGCAAGCAATTCTGTAGCGGCGCCGGCGCCCGCACCGGTGCGGATGGCGGTTAGGCTGCCGCCTTCGAGCAGCGCCAGCGGCTGCCCGGTTTGGGGATCTAAAGCCAGCACCACACCGTGGATCAGCGGCAGGCCGCGCGCCGGATTCTCGTTGAAGACTGACACAACTTTCACCGCAAGGTCGCCACTGCCTTGCATAAATGCGGGCATTATCAAGCTGAGACCGTATGCTTCGGGCATTGCAACGCGCAGGCGCAGCGGTACGTGTGCAGTGCCGGCCGACAACTGGGCAAACGCATCTTTCATGCCTTCGATTGCAGCGGCCATGGGCAGGGCTTGGCGTACATCCGCTGCGCTCAGAATTCTGATTTGCATGCCGGCACCATTTTACTCGCGGAGCGCGCAGGAATGTTGGCGGCTGGCCATGGCCTGCGCGGGTTTTGTGGCGCTGCCGTTGTTTGATTAATGGTGGCATTGAGCCGATAACTAAGCGTTGCGATTTTTCTGGAGTGTGGCGCGGCTATTCCAAACTTCGCATGTACTAGTCACTGTACAACGTAGCCGCTGCATCAGTTATGCGTATCCGTGATGCAGAAATGTGTTGTTCTTGTGTGAATTGTGAGGCGTTGGTGGGCGTACTACTGTTCGGGCGGTAATATTGGCCGATATGTTAGATACAGATGTAAAGTCTTTGTACAGCGCTGCCAGCGTGGCTGCTGCAGCGCCGAATGCGTCCGTAGGGGCGCAGCAGCCTTTGATTTCGCTGCGCAATGTTGTGAAGGATTATGACGGCCTGGCGGGCACGGTGCGCGTGCTGCAAAGCCTGAGCCTTGAAGTGCACAAGGGCGAGTTTGTCGGCGTGTGCGGTCCCAGTGGCAGCGGCAAGTCCACGCTCATCAACATGATTACCGGCATTGACCGCCCTACCAGCGGGGATGTGCTGGTGGCAGACACGCTGCTCAACAAACTTTCCGAGAATGAGCTGGCGCGCTGGCGCGGCCGCAGTGTGGGTGTGATCTTCCAGTTTTTTCAATTGCTGCCCACGCTGACTGTGGTTGAAAACATCATGCTGCCGATGGACTTCTGCCGCATGTGGACCTTGAAGGAGCGCCCCGTGCGCGCGATGCATTTGCTGGAGCAGGTGGGACTTGCAGACCAGGCGCACAAGCTGCCCAACGCACTTTCCGGCGGCCAGCAGCAGCGCGCAGCGATTGCGCGCGCGCTTGCCAATGATCCGCCGCTGCTGGTGGGCGATGAGCCCACGGGAAACCTTGACAGCCGCACGGCCGACAAAGTTTTTACGCTCTTTGAGGACCTGGTGGCGCAGCACAAAACTTTTGTGATGGTGACGCATGACAACGGGCTGGCAGCACGCCTGCCGCGCGTGATTGAGGTGGTGGACGGCAGGCTGTTTGAAGGCAGCGCCGCCCGCAACGGCAAAGCCGCCTGAGCAATGCGCCGGGCCTACATAAAAGTGTGGCGCGATCTCGCCACGCACTTTGGGCGCACGGTGACCGTGGTGATGAGCATCGCGGTGGGTGTGATGGCGCTCGGCATGATCCTCTCCAGCAACGGGCTGATGCAGCTGCAGATGGGCGCCGCGCAGCTGGCAGCGCGCCCGGCGCACGCGCTGCTGTTTGTGGGCGGTGCACTCTATGATGGCGTGGCGGAAGATGTGGCGCGCGTGGATGGCGTTGTTGCGGCGGATGCGCGTGTGCAGCGCTCCATTCGCTGGAAGCCTGCATTGGATGCCGAGTGGCAGGATGCGGACTTGGTGGCGGTGGCTGACTTTACGGCGCAGCGCATGGATCTGGTTGACCTGCGCACTGGCTCGTGGCCGGACGCCCGGTCCATTGCAGTTGAGCAGGGCCACGTTGCGCCGTTCAAAGTGCCGGCGATTGGCGGCACAATTTATTTTGACATCAACGACCGCTCTGATGCAGTCACACTGTCTGGCACGGTGCGCGACAACTACCGCGCCAAGCCGCCCCTCGGGCGGAACCGGCCAGCGTTTTATGTAACGCTGGCAGGGCTAAAGCGCATCACGGGCAGCCGCACCATCACGCAAATTGGAATTGCGGTTGCCAATTTTTCCGAGGAGCGCGCGCGTGAAGTGGCCGATGCGGTGTCCAGCAAACTAGAGAAGCAGGGCATCAAGGTGCGCTTCACGGAGATTCAAAATCCAAAAGAGCATTGGGCGCAGACCATGGCGGATGGAGTGGGCGTTGTGCTAACCGTGATGGCGGTGGCTGCATTGTTTCTGAGCGTGGCACTGGTGGTCAACACCATCAACGCAATTTTGGTGCAGCAAGTGCCGCAGATTGGCATCATGAAAACAGTGGGTGCATTGCGCGGCCAGATTAGCAGCGTTTATCTGGCCGGTGTAATTGTGTATGGCCTGCTTGCTGTTGCCGTGGCTGTTCCGCTGGGCGCGCTCGGCGGCGTGCTGTTATCCGGTTATATCTTGCGCATCTTGAATGTGCCCGGGTCCGGCTACCAGCTGCTGCCGCAGATTGTGGCTGCGCAGTTGGCGACCGGGCTGCTGGTGCCGCTGCTGGCGGCCATCTGGCCGGTGTTGCAGGGTGTGGGCGTATCCGTGCGCGAGGCGCTGAGCAGTTATGGCGTGGGCCAAGGGCGCTTTGGCACGCGCTGGCTTGATCAATTTTTGGGCAGCCTGCGCGGCCTGCCGCGCATGGTATTGCTGATGCTGCGCAACAGTGTGCGGCGCCTCGAACGTGTGGCGTTGACGCAGGTGGTGCTGGTGACGGCTGGCGCTATTTTTATGATGGTGCTCAGCACGCATTACTCATTCATTGAGACGATTGCCGAAACGTGGCGCGCCTTTGGCTATGACGGTTATGTGGTTTTTGAGCAGCCGCAGCTGATACCGGAAGTGGTGGATGTACTGGCAGCGCGGCCCGGCATTGAGCGTGTGGAAATGTGGCTGTGGCAGTCGGCACAAACTACGCTGCCAAAAATTATTCAGGCGGTTGGTGCGGAAAAGGGGCCGCCGGCGCAGATGCGCGGCGACCGCGGTGGAAGTGTCGGCGGCAACAGTTCCGGCACAGGCTGGCGCGTGGGGCTGCGCGGCGTGCCGTTGGATACAAAGATGTTCAAGCCAAAGATTGTGGCCGGGCGCGGCTTGCAAGCTGGCGAGCAGCGCAGCATGCTTTTGAACGAGAAGCTTGCCGTGGAAATCGGCATTGGCGTCGGGCAGAATCTGGAACTTGATCTGGGCAATGAGCGCAAGGTGACTTGGCACATTGTGGGCCTGGTGTCAGACATTACCAACAATCAAGAGACTGGCTATGTGGTGCGCGAAGAACTGGCGCGCGAGATCAACAGCGTGGGGCGCGCAACCTTTGCGCACATCACGATGAGCGACCAAACGGCAGTCGGGCAACGCCGGCTGCTGGCCGATCTATCAGCATTTCTGAAGGCGCGCGGCATGAGCGTATCCAGCACGCGCACTTCCGCGGGCGACCGCGAAGACACGAACGCACAGTTTGGCATCCTGACAACCGTGCTCTTGACGATGTCTTTTGCGATGGCCTTGGTTGGCGCAATCGGACTGTCCGGCACCTTGTCCATCAATGTGATGGAGCGCCGGCGCGAGATTGGCGTGATGCGCGCAGTGGGCGCGTCATCTTCGGATGTTGCGTATGTTTTTGTGGGCGAGGGTTTGTTGCTGGGCATCACCAGCTGGCTGCTGGCCATGCCGCTGAGTGTGCTGGGCGGACCGCCATTTGTGGCGTCCATCAGCAGTGCCATCAGCTTCTCGGGCCGCTATCACTTGGACCTGGCCGGCTTTTGGTGGTGGCTGTTGATTGTGGTGGTACTTTCAATTGTGGCCAGCTGGCTTCCGGCCCGCCGTGCCACTGAGATCAGCGTGAAAGACAGCCTTTCATATGAATAACCGTTAGCCAGCGCTCATTTCGTGGTCGTTGGGAAACAAAATAAATTAGGAGATATAGGTGGACTGATGAGAACAAACAAATTGAGCGGCGTTGCGGCGGTAGCCCTGTGTGGTGTATTGGTGGCTGCCTGTGGCGGGGTGGCTGCTGTGACACCGGTGGCAACGGCCGGCCCGGTGGCGGAGGTGGTCGGTGCGGTACTGGCGGAAGGCCGCTTGGTGCCAAAGAATTACCGCCAACTCGCATTCACGATGGGCGGGCAACTGGTGGAGGTGCTGGTAGCGCAGGGTGATGCGGTGGCTGAAGGCGATGTGCTGGCGCGCCTGGGCAATGCGCAAGACCTTGCGGCTGTGCTGGACCGGGCGCGCCTGGAACAGTTGAACGCGCAGCAGGCGCTGGACGCACTGAACGACAACGCCGGCAAAGTGCGCGCTGCAGTGCAGAGCGAACTGGCAACTGCGGCGGACAAGCTGGAGCGTGCCAACCGCAAGCTGCGCAACCTGAAGAGCCCGGATGTGGCGTATTACGAGCGCGCGCTGCGCGATTCGCAATTTGCGTACACCAAGGCGCAGCAAAACACCGAGGCAGTCGATCTTTCGGCTAGTGGCAGCGCAAAGAACAATCTGGATGCAGCCACTGAGAACCAGAAGGAGGCGCAGAAGCGCTACGACAAAATTGTGCAGGCGGTTAACGGCTGCACAGTGATCCCCAACCCCAAATATAAAAACCAAACACTGGTGAACGTAGGCGGCGCCACCTACTCTGTGGGCAGTGACCAAAAGCTGACGCTGATTACGGATCCGGACGTGACTAATGATCCAACCAAGCAGTGCGACTCCAATCGCAAGGTGACGGTAGATGGTGTCTCGCAGACTTTGGCAGAGGTTACCGATGCGTTGGGCGGCGCGCGCGACCGCACGCGGCTGGCGCAGATTGCCTACAACCAGGGGCAGATGACCAACACCACGGCGCTGGACAAGATGGCGCAGGATTTGGAAGATGCCGAAAACCGGTTGCGGTATGCCAAAGAAGCGCCGAAGAATATTGATGTGGCCTTGGCCGAAGCGGAAGGCGCTGTGGCGCAGGCTGCAATTGATGATGCCACGCGCCGCCTTGCAGACATGGGCGCCAGTGGCCCGAACCCGGATGACTTGAAACTGATTGAGACGCGTCTGGCGCAGGCGACTGCGGCCGTGGCCGCGGCCGAGGCAAACCTGGCGGACAACGAGCTGCGCGCCCCGATTGCGGGCGCGGTGGTGCGCATGGCGCTGAAGGTTGGCGAGTTTGTGCAGCCCGGCCTGCCTTTGGTAACGCTGGCGCAGCCGAACGAGTGGGAAGTGCTCACCGACAATCTGACCGAGATTGAGGTGCCGCAGGTGAGCGTGGGACAGGCCGTGACGATTGTGCCGGATGCGCTGCCGGACGTAAAGCTCAATGGCAAGGTGACCGAGATTGCGCAGCTGTTTGAGGAGAAGCGCGGCGACATCACATACACCGTGAAGGTGGCGCTTGGCGATAACGACCCGCGCCTGTTGTGGGGCATGACCGTGCTGGTGACCTTCCCGGCACCCTAAAGAAAGCCTTTAAATCAGGCACAAAGGCACAGCCTGCAGCGCAGTCTGTGCCTTTGTGGTTTAATCCGCTGGCTGCTCGCAGCCAAATCTTCGCTGGAGACTGCCATGCCTAAAAATCTGCTCTCGAAATTACGCATCAAAGCTGCCAATCTGGGTACGTGCAGCGGCCCGCAACAGTGGTTGGAGGATGGCGGCGGAGCGTGGCTGGTTTCAAATAACCCGACCACGGGGCGCGAGATTGCGCGCGTGCGCACGGCATCGCCGGCGGCGTACGAGACCACCGTGAAGCGCAGCCGCGCTGCATTTGAAAGCTGGCGCAGCGTACCGGCGCCGCAGCGCGGCCAGCTGGTGCGCGACCTGGGCAATGCTTTGCGGGCGCAGCTCGAGCCGCTGGGCGAGTTGATTGCGCTTGAGGTGGGCAAGATTCGCGCCGAAGGCATTGGTGAAGTGCAGGAGATGATCGACATCTGCGACTTTGCGGTCGGGCTTTCGCGCCAGCTGTACGGGCTCAGCATGCATTCGGAGCGGCCGGGGCACCGCATGTACGAGCAATGGCATCCGCTGGGCCCGGTGGGTGTGATCACGGCTTTCAACTTTCCGGCCGCGGTCTGGTCATGGAATGCTGCGGTTGCTGCCGTATGCGGCGACACGGTAATTTGGAAACCATCGGAGCTGGCGCCGCTAACCGCAATTGCAATCCAGCACATTGCGAATGATGTGATGCGCGACCATGGCGTGACGGGCGTGTTCAGCCTGGCGGTGGGTGACGGGCGGCAGGTGGGCGTGCGGCTGGCTGCGGACCCGCGCATTCCGCTGCTGGCGTTCACGGGGTCCGTGCGCACGGGGCGGGAGGTGGCGCAAGCCGTGAGTGCGCGCCTCGGGCGCACGCTGCTTGAGCTGGGCGGCAACAATGCCATCGTTGTAGCAGCGGATGCAAACCTTTCGCTGGCGGTGCGCGCCATATTGTTCGGCGCAGTGGGCACTGCGGGGCAGCGCTGCACATCCACGCGCCGCATCATTGTGCATCGCTCCGTGGCAAAGCCGCTGGCACTGCGCCTGGCGCGCGCATACAAGCAGGTTGTAGTGGGCGACCCGCTGCGACCGGCCACATTGATGGGTCCGCTGATTACAGCGCAGGCGGTGGCAGCAATGCAGGCTGCGCTGCGGCGTGCGCTTTCAGACGGCGGCAAGCTGCTGTTTGGCGGAAAGGTGCGCGCGGACCTTGGCCCGCAGTTTGTGGAGCCGGCAATTGTGCTGATGCCAAAGCAGACCGAGATTGTGTGCGCTGAAACCTTTGCGCCAATTTTGTATTTGATGGAGTTCGACACGCTGGCCGAAGCGGTGGCAATGCACAACGGAGTTGACCAGGGCTTGTCTAGCGCCATCTTTACCGAGTCTGTTTCAACGATGGAGGCGTTTCTGGCTGCGGGCGGCTCCGATTGCGGCATTGCGAATGTGAACATTGGCACATCGGGCGCGGAGATTGGCGGCGCGTTTGGCGGCGAGAAGGACACCGGCGGCGGCCGCGAGTCCGGGTCTGATGCGTGGAAGACTTACATGCGGCGGCAGACCACAACCATCAACTGGTCCGGGCAGCTGCCGCTGGCACAGGGCATCAAGTTTGGGGCAGACTAGGCAGCTTCCCAAGCCGGGCAGCCGCACATGACTGCGCCACTCCAACTGGTAACACCGCCGGGCGCTGCGGCGCAGGCGAGTGCCATTCTGATTGCCAGCCTGCTGAAGCAGGAGCAAGTAGAGCTGACGGCGGATGCGCTCAGCCAGGAATTTTTTGGCGTGTTGGCAGATTTTGAAAAGCAGGCTGTGCGCAGCGGATTGAACGGGGCGGACAATCCGTTCACGCAATTGAGCGCGGAGCTGGTGCAGTGGATGCACCAGCAGGCGGCGGGCCGGCGCACGGCCACCGATGTGCCGGCCGAGTTTAGCGAGGAGATTGGGCGCAGCCGCCACATGCGGGAAGAGGCGGCGCACAACCCCGGGCTGCTGGTGATTGTGGTGCGCATGCTGGAGAAGCTGGCTGCCCGGCCGGAGCTGGCTGCGCATCCGCGCGTGCATGCCGAGGTGTTAAAGGAGCTTGGCAGCGCATATGCAGAGCTGCCGGTTGCGGATAGGCAGCGCGCCGTGCAGGCTGGTATTGCCCGATTGCTGCAAGCCGGGGCTCTGGTACCGGCTGGCCAGGATCCGGCGTTTTCTGCAGGGATTTTGCATGATTTGGGAAACGCGCATTTGCACCTGCCGCAAATGGGGGCGCTGCGAGATGCCGCAGTGGGTGCTGCGAGCGCTGCGTTTGAATCTGCGCTGGCACTTGCGCCGGACCACACCCCGCCCGGCGGGCGCGCGCTGATGCATTTGGGGCTGGCCACGGCTGCGGGCATTAGTGGCCGCTTTCAAGCGGCGCTCGCGGAGTTTGTAAATGCGTTGGAGATCTTCACGCCCACCGCAAACCCGATTGGTTACGCATGGGTTCAGGCGCGCAGCGGTTCGGTGTATCTGCATTGGCAGGGCGCGTTTGCGGCAGCGCAGGCTGCGTATGCAGCTGCGCTTAGCGTGCACACGGCTGAGTCAAACGCGTTGATGCATGCCGGCTTGCAGGCGCAGCTGGCTTTGGCATGGCTCAGCACCCCGGGCTCGGCGGGCGTGCCGGCTGCAGCGCGCGCAATTGAAGCCGCGCAAAGCGCGCTGCCGGCATTTGCTGCGCCGGCGATGGCGCACCAATTGTCACTGGCGTTTGGTCCCGTGTTTGCGCCATGGCAGGGTGCGGAAGGGCGCAGCCTGCTGCGCGCTGAGCTTGCGCAGTTGGCGGCTGCCACGGGAGAGGCAGAGCGCCGCCAGTTGTGTCGCGCGCATTTGCGCATGCTGGTGGCGGACCCGGAACAGGCGCACGCACATTTGCAGCGCGCCGCGCAGGCGCTTTAGTTTAGAGTGCGGCTGCGCGCCGCACGGGATTTAGGGGCGCAGTCCGTCCGCCAAAATCTCGGCCACATCGCGCACCTGCACCGTGTTGCCGGCTGCGCGGTTGGCATCGCCCAGCATTTGCATGCAGAACGGGCAGCCGACGGCGAGCGTGCTCGCGCCGCTGGCCTGCACTTCTGCGAAGCGGTTGTTGTTGATGCCTTCGGTGCCGGGCTCTTCTTCCTTCCACATTTGCGCGCCGCCGGCGCCGCAGCAAAAAGAGTTGCGCCCGCTGCGCGGCAGCTCGAGCAGCTCGATGTTGTTGGAGCGCAGCGCTTCGCGCGGGTCGTTGTAAATGCCGTTGTGGCGCCCCAGATAGCACGGGTCATGAAAGGTGACCGTGCCGTTGCTGTGCGCCGGGTCCAGCTGCAGGCGGCCGGCTTGCAGCAGCTCGTTGAGGAATGTGGTGTGGTGCACCACCTCAAAGCGCCCGCCAAAGTCCGGATACTCGGCGCCCAATGTGTGCAGGCAGTGCGGGCAGGTGGCCACAATCTTGCGCACGCCCGCGTTTTGCAGCGTGCCGATGTTGGCAGTTGCCATTTCGGAAAATAAATACTCGTTGCCCGCGCGGCGCGCCATGTCGCCAGTGCATTTTTCGCGGTTGCCCAGCACCGCAAAGTTCACCTTGGCGGACTGCATCAGTTTTACAAACGCCCGCGCCACTTCACGGGCGCGCGGATCAAAACTGGCCGCACAGCCCACCCAGTACAGTACTTCAAACGCCGGGTTCTCTTCCACGGTGGGCACGCCGAGGCCGTCGTACCATTCGCTGCGCTTGCTGGCCAGCTGCCACGGATTCCCCTGGCGCTCAATGCCATTGAACGCGCCCAGCAGCTTGTCCGGAAAGCGCGCCGAGGTCAGCACTTCATGGCGGCGCATTTGCAGAATATCAAACATCGGCTCGTCGCCCACCGGGCACACTTCCACACACGCGCCGCACGCGGTGCAGGCCCACAGCGCGGACTCGCTGATGGCATGCCCCAGCAGTGGTGTGGATGATGGCGCACCACTGGCCAGCGCCGCCATCTCGGTGCGCAGCAGGTAGCGCTTGTTCACTTCCAGCGCAGACGGCGAAAGTTCCTTGCCGGTCACAAACGCCGGGCACACATCCTGGCAGCGGTTGCACATGACACAGGCAAACGCATCCAGCACATGCTTCTGGCCCAGGTCTTCAATGCGCTCCACGCCAAACTTCTCGCGCGTTGAGTCCTCAAAATCCAGCCGCGGCAGTGCGCCCAGCGCAGCGCGCTGCGGGCGCAGCAAATAGTTCACCGGCGCTGCCATCAAGTGCAGATGCTTGCTGTATGGAAAGTAGGGCAGAAAGAAAAGGATTAATCCGAGTGCCAGCCACCAGGCAATGTGCTGCAGCGTCAACAGTGTGCCGCTGTCCAGCCCGCGGAAGGCGGCTGCCAGTGTGCTGGCAAACGGCTGCCACGCATCGGGCGTGCGCTGTGCAATTTCAAAGCTGACGCCCAGCAGCCGGAAACCCACATGAAAAAGGATGAACACGCCCACAATCAGCGAGTCGCGCCGGATACCGGCCGCAGCGTCCGGCCGCACCAGGCTGCGCTTGGAGAGCACAAGCGCTGCGTCGCGCAGCAAAAAGCGCCGCGCCAAAAAGTAGGCCACGCCACCCAGCACGGCCACGGTCAGACCGTCCGCCAGCAGGCGGTAGATGCCGCCCGCAAGTGTGTCCCCCAAAAAGTGAAAGCCGGGAATAAACCCCTGCAGCGTATCGGCTGCATTCACCAGAAAGTAGTACGTGAAGCCCCACGCCACAAATGCGTGCACCACGCTGGTGCCCACGCGCGTTTTCAGCACGGTGCGCTGCGAGAGGAAAACCACCAGTGCGTTCCACATGCGCAGCGGCAGCTGGTTCCATTGCAAGTCCGGCTCGCCGCGCAGCACAATGCGGAACACCATGCCAAAGTTGCGCACCGCCAGCGCGCCCGTTGAAAGCGCCAGGATCACAAAGATGATTTTTTCGGTGGTGGTTAGCATTTGATTGTAATCTCCCGCACGCTAGGCGGTCTTGGATCTAGTACCGAGTTGCAGCCGCCAGCATAGTTGACTAGTCTTCGAAAAAATAATCGGAGTCGAGGCGTTTCAATTCGAATGTTGCGACGGGATTTACCCCGACGCCGTAATCGATCATAAGTTGGCAGATTGATGCGCCGTCAACCAATGTTATTTTGCTATCTATTCTTGCGGCAAAGTCTTGAGCATCTTTGGTGAAAGTTGAAGTGGTTATAAAAATGCCCTTCTTGGCGCGTTGGCCCTGCAACGCACCGGCAAATTTCTGGATTTCTGGTCGGCCAACAGAATTTTCCCATTTCTTCGCCTGAATATAAATTACATCGAGGCCGAGGCGGTCTTCGTTGATTATTCCATCGATCCCGTCGTCTCCGCTTTTGCCGATCGCTTTGCCGGCATCCGTCCGCGTGCCCCCATAACCCATTGTGACCAGCAAGTCGATTACGAGCCGCTCGAAAAATGCGGGCGAACAACTCTTGATTGTCCTGAGTATTTCGTCGGCTAAATTTTGTCTTAGATTTTGATATGCGACCTCAATCGCCTCTTCAGGTGTTTGAATGCCTTGGTCTGAGACCTGCGTAACCTCATCAGTATCTGCGTCGGATTTTCGGGTGCGAAATTCAACAAACTCTGCGAAGCGCTCAAGAAACGAAACAGAAATCCGGTCGGGCGGATCTTTCAGAATATCTAGCCCACGTTGACTTATTTCAAATCGTCCGCGGCGAGGAGCCGTGATCGCGCCTGCCTTTTTAAGGTACGTAAGCGCCCAGCCTACGCGGTCATAAAAAATTCTTTTGCGGGCGCTGGGCAGTAGCTGCATGATCTCTTTTTCGGAGAGTTCGAACTGCACTGCAAGGGTATCTGTGGCATCCTGCATTGAATGCTCTTTTTGGTCTGCAGTCAGCTGAAGCAGCGGGAGCATCACAGTTTGGTAGTCTGGTATTGGCATTGTGTTTCTGGTTCAGGGGCAAATATATTTGCCTAAATTAATGTTGAATGCACGTGGCTTTTGTTTGCGCATCCGCGGTGATGTTGTCACTTGGAAGTTAACTCGCGGTCAATAATCTCGACGAAGACTTCGAGGGGCTGCGCGCCGACGAG
>OFRD01000160.1_pt1 | contig 25480 bp, 25 predicted proteins | sample 1543041 | NCBI WGS metagenome assembly OFRD01 (sample SAMN07774234, study PRJEB24372) | wastewater metagenome | isolation source: Exp Tend CN 100WW | collected 2016-02
GTGGCAAACTGGAGCTGCTGATCGAGCGCGTACTTCCAGGCCACCAAGTGGTGGCGCACATGAAGGTCAGCAAAAAGCCGCTGCCGGGCGGCAAGATGTTCATGATGGGCGGTGCCCGCAACGGCGGCTTTGATGCCGTGCTGCTGGGCCGCTGGCCTGATGAAAACGGCCAGCTGTTTCACCTGCAGCTGAGCGACGAACCGCATGCCCTGATGGAAAAGCACGGCGTGGTGCCACTGCCGCCCTATATTGAGCGCCCTTCGGGCGCGAGCACCCACACCGATTCAGAAGAAGACGCCCAGCGTTACCAAACCGTATTTGCGCGAGCACCCGGTGCGGTGGCCGCGCCTACGGCTGCCTTGCATTTTGACGAGGCCCTGTTGGCCCAGCTGGAGGCACGCGGCGTGCAACGCGCCAGCGTGACCTTGCATGTGGGTGCGGGCACATTCCAACCCGTCAAAACCGAGAACATCGCCGACCACACCATGCACCGCGAGTGGTACGAGGTGCCCGCAGCGACGCAACAAGCCATTGCCGCTTGCAAAGCACGGGGCGGCCAAGTAGTGGCCGTGGGCACGACCACCGTGCGCACCCTCGAATCCTGGGGGAAATTTGGCCAAGCCAGCGGCGACACGCAGATTTTCATCACGCCGGGGTTTGATTTCAAAGTGGTGGACCGGCTGGTGACCAACTTCCACCTGCCCAAAAGCACACTGATGATGCTGGTCAGCGCCTTTGCGGGGTACGAACACATCATGGGTTTGTACCGACACGCGATCGCGCACCAATACCGCTTCTTCAGCTATGGCGATGCGATGCTGCTGACGCGCACTCCACCGCGCTGAAGTCCAAGCTGCCCTCCTACAATCCCTGCCATGCTCAAATTCGACCTGCTCAAAACCGACCCTTCCAGCCACGCCCGCCGCGGCACGCTGACCCTGAACCATGGCGTGGTGCAAACGCCCATCTTCATGCCCGTGGGAACCTACGGCACGGTCAAAGGCGTGATGCCACGCAGCCTGGAAGAAATGGGCGCACAGATCATTCTGGGCAACACCTTTCACCTGTGGATGCGCCCCGGACGGGACATCATGGAAAGCTTTGGCGGACTGCACAAATTTGAAAAATGGAACAAACCCATCCTGACCGACTCGGGTGGTTTTCAGGTGTGGTCGCTGGGCGACATGCGCAAGATCACCGAAGAAGGCGTGACCTTTGCATCGCCTGTGAACGGCGACAAGCTGTTCATGTCGCCCGAGGTCAGCATGCAGATTCAGACCACCTTGAATTCAGACATCGTGATGCAACTCGACGAGTGCACGCCTTACGAGACCAAGGGGCACCTGACCACCGAAGCCGAAGCCCGCAAGTCGATGGAGATGAGCCGCCGATGGGCTGTGCGCAGCCAAGACGAATTTGCGCGGCTGGAAAACCCCAACGCGTTGTTTGGCATCGTGCAAGGCGGCATGTTTGAAAACCTGCGTCAAGAATCACTGGACGCGCTGGTCGAGATGGACTTCCCCGGTTATGCCGTGGGCGGCGTGAGCGTGGGCGAGCCCAAAGACCTGATGCTGCAAATCATGGCGCACACACCCCACCGCCTGCCCGCCAACAAACCACGCTACCTGATGGGCGTGGGCACGCCCGAGGATTTGGTGCAAGGCGTGGCCGATGGCGTGGACATGTTCGACTGTGTGATGCCCACCCGCAACGCTCGCAATGGCACGGTGTTCACCCGCTTTGGCGATCTGAAACTGCGCAACGCCCGCCACAAAACAGACCCACAACCGTTGGACACGACTTGCACCTGCTATGCCTGCGCGGGCAGCCCTACAGGATCACCCTCCGGCAGTGGCGGCGTGTCGTGGGACCAAGGCGGCCGCGATGGTTTTAGCCGCGCGTATCTGCACCATCTGGACCGCTGCGGCGAAATGCTCGGCCCCATGCTGACCACCATCCACAACCTGCACTACTACCTGAATCTGATGCGCGAAGTGCGCGAGTCACTGGACGCGGGCAAGTTCAGCGCGTTCCGGGCGCAGTTCAAGACAGATCGGGCGCGCGGGGTATAAGACATTTATCCTTGCAAATCATGGAATGAGCATCCATAATTGCAAGGATGTTTAAACGCCATTTGCAATCTTTACTGGGAGAAGAACTCCAGTTTTCACCGGCCGTGGCCTTGCTTGGCCCACGGCAGGTGGGCAAAACCACGCTGGCACTGGAAGTGGCGCGCAACATCCCGCATGTCTATCTCGACCTGGAATCAGACCGGGATCGCGGCAAGCTGGCCCAGGCCGAGTTGTATCTGGAAAGCCACCTGGACAAACTGGTCATCTTGGACGAAGTCCACCGGGCACCGGGTTTGTTTCTCGTCCTGCGCGGCCTGATTGACCAAGCCAGGCGCTTGGGGCATGCGTCCGGGCAATATTTGTTGCTGGGGTCCGCCAGTCTGGATGTGCTGCATCAATCTGGCGAAACGCTGGCGGGTCGCATCGCCTATCTGGAACTGGGTCCCTTGAACGTTCTGGAAACAGGGCAAAGCAGTGAGGATGCGTTGTGGCTCAGAGGTGGTTTTCCGCAAAGCCTGAACGCACCCACCGATGCCCGCAGCCTGCGCTGGCGTGAAAACTTCATCCGCACCTATCTGGAGCGGGACATTCCGCAATTTGGCCCCCGCATCGCCGCAGAGACACTGCGACGCTTCTGGACCATGCTGGCCCACCACCAGGGCGGCATGCTCAACGTCGCCCAACTGGCACGCAATTTGGGCGTGGATGTCAAAACCGCACAAAGCTACATCGACCTCTTGTGTGACTTGCTGCTGGTGCGCAGGCTGGCCCCCTGGCACACCAACACCGGCAAGCGCTTGGTCAAGGCCCCCAAGGTCTATGTGCGTGACAGCGGTCTGGTGCATGCGCTGCTGAACATCGAATCCAGAGAAAGCCTGCTCTCGCACATGGTGGTCGGGGCCAGTTGGGAAGGGTATTGCATTGAAACCCTTTTGGCCTGCGTGCCCGCTGGCGTAACCGGCTACTTTTACCGAACCAGTGGCGGTGCCGAAATTGATTTGCTGCTGGCCTGGCCAGATGGTGAGCTCTGGGCCATCGAGATCAAACGCAGCAGCGCCCCCAAAGTGGAGCGTGGTTTTCACAGCGCCTGCGATGACCTGAAACCCAGCCAGAAATGGGTGGTCTATCCGGGACAAGAAACCTACCCGCTTGGCGCAGACATCCAGGCCATTTCATTGCATGGCCTGTGCGAAAAACTGGCACTCAATCGGTCGTGAACACCGTCAACACGCCGGTGTAGCCGTACAACTGGTTGCGGGCGATCTCGCCAGCGGCAAAAAATCCCACCAAGGGCACATCGCCCAATGCATGGCGAATGATTTGCATCTCGGCGCTGGGGCCGCCAAAGTGGGGCCCCCCACGGCCGGTGCAGCTGACGTACACCGCGCCCGCCATGCGCCGGCCCTTTTGAGGCAAGCTCGCCACAGGGTCATCGCTCAAAGCGTTGATGGCTTCGATGGACAGCATGTCGGGCTCCAGCGCTTCACGAATTTCGGCGCACACGCGCACCAGATCAGCCCGGGCGGCCTGCACATCGCGGCGGCAAAAGGCCAAGCGCATGCCAGGCTCCAGGTTTTCGGCCACCGCCACACCCTGTCGCGACGGGTCAAGGCCCACAATGTGACGCACCCGAACATCGCTGCCCAAATGGCCTGTGCGGCCCACGCCACTTTGACCACTGGGGCTCAAACCCACCAGGGTGGCCCGCACCACCGGAATGGCCTTTTGCGGATCGCCCATGGAAATGCCCAGATCGGCCAACATCACATCCAGCGCCGGTTCGCCATTGAGCTTGAGCACCAAATGCCGATCGGACTCGGTGATCTCACGCTCCAGCGAAACGGGCTGGCAACCTTGGGTCACACGGGACAGCAAACCCACCTCAGGCGCAAAAGCCACACCGCTCAGGCCGCCCTCCAGCACGCCACCATCGGCCAGGCTCTGCCCCGCATTGACGGCAAACTGCACGCTGCGGGTGCGGCTGGAGGTCAAGCCGCCAAACAAATAACCCTGCAGGGTGCGCCCCGACATCTCCTGAATCAGCTCAGGCAGTTCGGGTGTAGCGGGATCGGCATGCACCAAGGCCACATCGGCAAACCCACTGGCAGGCAGCGGCGACAGACCCGAGAACACGCGGTAGTGCTCAGGCGGCACATCACACAGCATGACCGCGAGGGCCGGCTCATCAAAATACTCTGCGTTGTTGACCGCCAGCCCCACGCCAACAGTGCCAACCCAATCGGTCACGGCGGGTAACTCTTGGCGCAAATGGTCAAGAATGGCCTGCGCCTGAGCGGCATAGTGGTCGGTGATGTACAGCAACGCCAAGCGGGGTGCGCTCGCGTAATCGGACAAACCCATTTGGGCGCGCAATTGGGCCAGCACCAAGCCTGCGGCCATCCGCCACTGCGGATGGGTGGCGTGGCCGTAGGGAAACAGCTTCATGGCCGCCTTACTTCGCAGCGGATTGGCGCGGCGTGGGCTTGGCCTTTGGGCGCACGGTTTTGGCCGGCACTGCGCTGGCGCTCTTGCGTGCGGCAGCAGGCTGGGCTGCGCCGGCAACAGCTTTGCTTTGCGGCTTGGCCCGCGACGGAGCAGCCGGGGCTTTGGCGGTTTTTACCGCTGCTTTGCGGCCAGCCGGGGCTTTCGCCGGTTTAGCGGCCTTGGCAGCCATTCCGGCTTTCATGGCCTCGCCCGCAACGTCTTTCAAGGCCGCAGCGGCAATGCCCTGAAACTGCTGTGTCAAAGCACCCCACCACTGCATCGGGTCTACAGCGGGTTTGGCCGCATCGCTGGCAGGCTCGGCAGCCGAAGCATCTGCTGGCGCTTGCGGTTCGGCCTGTGTTTCGGCCGCAGGTTCGACCACCGCGTCTGGGGTTGTTTTGGGTGTGAACAGCGAAGACTTGACAGCCGCTGCATTGTTGGCTGTCGCACCAGAGGGTGAAGGCTGTGCAGGCTCGGCTGCCGGAGGCTTGGCCGTGAACGCCTTGGCCAAATCAGCCATGTTCACATTCATGCTTTGCAAGGTGGTCAAGGTCATTTTTTGCACCTCCATGGCCTGGATGGTGGCCTTGAGCGCCGTGGTGTTTTGCTCCAACCAAAACAGCACCGACTTGAGCTCTTGAATGCGCTTGTCGATTTCTTCGATGCTCAGTGTGGGCGCCACCCAACTGGCCATGCCCGGTATACCGCCCGCAGCAGCAGGCTGGGCCTGAGATGTGGTTTTGGAGAGGTTTTGCAAAAAATCAAAGCCCGGCACAAATTGGCCAAAGCCGAAGGCGGAAGGGTCGCTCATGGGGGTCTCCTCAGGGTGGTGAGCGAAGCTTAAACGATGATGCTTTCAATTTTGACAAGGCAAGCGCCGTGAATGTCTTGGCATGGCCCGTTTTGTTGTCGCAAACACATTGATCAGCGCTCCGGCAAAGCTATTTTCATCAACTGTTTGCACAGGGGCTGCGCCTTTTCTGGCGACCCGGCATTGAGGGCTGGCTGCGGGTCGCATTGCAGGAGCCTTTGACCGTGAGGAAAGCCAGAACCACCGAGAATTTCATCACGGCGAGTCAGTTGTGATGGCTCAATGTTTGTGTTGGACACCTTGCCCCCCATGGCCCGCGCCATGGCCCGCCTCGCCGTCCACGCGCAACATGCCCTCGAAAGAGGCCATCTTCTTCAGTGTGTCTGCGGACAATCGGCTTTCGGCCACATTCAGTTTTTTCGCCAGTGCAGTGGCCATGTCGGCGGTCATGCCGGTGTGCACCAGTGCATCGGCCTGTCGCAAACCATCGCCTCCGCAGACCACAATCACCCAATGGCCGTGACGCTTTTGCAGCAGAGCGCGGCCACCGCGAGCGTCTTGCAACCAGCCCGCCAAGGCCCAGTCGCCCTCCACCACCACGGGGGCCACTTTGAGCGGTGATTGGGGTTTGTCAAATTGGCGTTTCATGGCCTGCACGATGCCCTGCGCCTCTTTGGCAGGGGTGGCCACAGCATGGCTGCGGTCGGTGGCCGCTTGGAGTGGGGCTGCGCTCGAGAGCAAGCCGATGATGGCCAAGGCAAGGCCAGAAATAGTCAATTTTGTTTTCATGATTCGAAGATTGATCAAGGGATCGGTTTGGCCGACCGTGTAGAAAAAATCACCACCCCAAAAGGGCCTATCGATGATGGACTGATGGGGTGCGCCGCTGAATGTCAGTGTGGGTGTTCAGTGCGTGCCGCACGGGGCGTTTGCACCCCAACGCTCAAGCGCTTGGCACCCGCTTTTTCAAAGACCAACTCCAGATCGAAGCGCTCACCGTCTTTGAGGGGTTTGGCCATGTCCAGCAGCATCAGGTGGTGCGTGCCTGCGCCGCCGTGTCGCAAAGACACTTCGGTTTGCGCGGGCAACTCCAGTGCTGGCACCTGGCGCATGCGCATGACCTTGCCGTCCATTTGCATTTGGTGGATTTCGACCCGAGTGGCCACAGCGGTGCGGGCCGACAGCAAGCGGTCGGGCGTTTGGCCTTGGTTGCGAATGGCTTTGAAATAGACCGCGCCCGTGGTGGTGCCAGCCAGGCTGGGCGTGGCGTAGGGGTGGTCAATCACCAGCTCACCATGGCGAAAGTCGTGAGCCTGGGCCGTGCCCGCGCCCAACAACGTCAGTGCCACCCAGCCCATGAACAAACCACCCCACATGAAGCCCAGGCCAAAGCCGGATTTTCTGGCGCTCTGCCAGATCTTGAACATCATCATCTGCATCGTTGTCTTTCAGAGTGCCATGGCAAAAGCTGGCCCTGTGGCCCAGACACTGGCCGTGCGTGTTCGCGGCTGTTTGCGCTCGGGCAGCAAGGTGTTGAGTTCGCGGCACACGGTCTCAAAGGTGGAGTCGACCACGCGGGCCATTTCTTTGAGCGTGGGCAGTTCTTTGCGCTGCACAGCCAACACACGGCCATCGGCCTGCTTGCCCAACACGGTCAACAAATAGGCCAGGCGCTGCACGATGGAACCCGTTCGCAAACGGTGCATGTCGCAGGTCTGGCGTTGCTGCTGCATGAAGCCCTGCGTCATGGTGGTGTAGCGGTCCAAGTCTTGGCTGACCGCATGGGGCAGCGCTTGCGCGGCCACCAAGGCCACCGCGGTAAAGGCATAGGGTTCGGCGCACAGCGACTCCACGCCGATCAGGTCACCGGCTTGGGCCAGTTGCACCAGAATTTGGCCGTCTTGGCCCTGGCGCTCCAGCTTGAAAACACCTTGGGTCACGCGCCATACGGGACCAACACCGCCAGCGGCCAACAAGCTTTGGCCACGGCTCACATGGATGGCTTCACCCACAGGGATTTGGTTTAAAAATTGCACACTCTGCTCCTGACTGAATAGGCCAGAGCACCCGCTGAAAAGCAGGCTCCTGGCAAACAGCAGGCGGGCATGGGCCCGACCTGCCACGGCTGACATCAGGCGTGGGCAGGCGGAGCGCGTGAGTGGACCGTCCAGTGCGGGACGGCTTGAGGGATGTGTTGATGAAGCTGCGCCAACAGGGGCGGCGCTTGTGGCAATGCCTGCCACGACAAGGGGTTGGGCGGTGGTGCCATGCGGTCGCTGGCCAACACGCACAAGGCGCAATGGTCGAGCATGGCGGCGCCCGGCACAGAACGTTCATCGCGCGGTGTATCGCCTTGCTGATTGAGCGCCGCCTGCTGTGCGCCCTCGGTGGTGCACACCGCCATCCAAGGCACCGCGCTGCCCTGGCTCCAGGCCCGCGCACGCGAGACCGTGGGGGCCAAAGCCGCCAGCAGCATCGCGCACAGCAGCCACAGGCTGAGCCTGCGCAGTTGGGCAGAAGTCCAGGTCATGGAGGGGTCAGGAAAAAGTCAAGAGATCAATGCTTGTGCATGTGGCCGTCGCCCTGCTTCATGGCGGGCGCGGCAGCGGTGCGGGCAGAGGCCTTGATTTCGATGTTCTGGCGCTTGCCATCCTTGCCCTCGACCACCAGGGTCACGGGCACGGTGTCACCGTCTTTGACTTGACCCTTGAGGTCCATCAGCATGACGTGATAACCACCGGGCTTGAGGTCAACGGCTTTGCCAGCGGGCAATGCCAAGCTGGGCACCGCACGCATTTTCATGACGCCGCCGTCCATGGCCATCTCGTGCACCTCGACCACACCCGCTACAGGTGACTGGGCCGAGATCAGTTTGGCGTCTTGCGCCGACTGCAGTTGCATGAAAGCACCTGTGGCTTTTTGCTGGGCCACGGTGGCACGCACCCAGGCGTCTTTGACAGTGACTTGGGCTTGAACATGGGATTGAGCGAACAGGGCCGACAACAGGACGGCAGCAGAGACAAAAACGCGTTTCATGGCGAACTCCAGTGAATAAAACAGACAGGGGGAAAGGTTTGGCAGCACCGTCTCAGGCACCGCAGCAAGCCAACATGCGGATGGCCTGTACGGGCAAGCCGTGTCAAGCGATCAGCCTTGGGCCGTATTCAGAAAATGACGGGGGGCGCCCGGGCCTGCCAAGGCAGCCCAATGAGCGCGGCCAAGCGGGCCTGCTCTGTGGATTGAAGCGCGAAAGACAGCCCGGCATGCACCGCGACTGGGGTGGCTGCGACTGGAGGTGCAGCCACCGGCAAGCACAAAGGGCAATGCATGCCGTGGGTGTTGTCCGTGCCATCTTGGCCGTCGGCTGCGGCCTGAACCAACTTGACGCTGCCCGCTGTGGTGCACACCAGTTGCACCCCCTCTGGGTTAACCAGCGGCGAGGCCGCTGCCACCCCAATGAACAACGCAAACCAGACCAGCATGAAGCGGGTAAGGTGGTGGGCGTTGCGCAGGGACTGCAAACTAAACATGTTGGGAATTATGGCATCGAAGGCTGAGGCCTATGGGCACACACGGTCAATGGACTTGTCTATTCAGATGGTTGTTTCAGCTTTTCATCTGAAAATTGGTCAGTTGCCCACTGTGCGCAACGATCAGCCGCACGGGACATTCCTTGCGCATCCACCGGGAAGAAACCCGGAATATCGTATTTATCGAAGTGCGCATAGAAGGAAAAGGCCATGGCCCAATCTGAAAACTCCCGATCGGTGATGGGGCCTCGCGCCAACAGTTCTACGTTGTGGTGCCGCTCATCGCGCTGGAGGCTTTTCCACAAAGCATCGAGCGAGCCAGAAGGGCCTTCGATGCACTGAACAAAGATTTCCTCGGTGTAGAGCAAATGCCCCGTAATGCCAAAGCTCAGGTTGCGCTTGCGGCACTGAACCAGCAAATTGAACAAGTGCAAGCTGCCCAATTTGTGGGTGGCTTTTGAACGGTAAACAAGACGCTCCAACATTTTTGACCCCAAATGATGGCGCACATTGTGGCCACTTGACTTGATGTCAGGCTTACAAGGCACGTCCGCCATGGATGCGCCATGCATCTGACGCATTTGCACGGCGACGCCGTCAGGCCAGATCGCGCAAGACCTGAGGCTCGATTTCGGCCCACTCTTCGTCGGTGAACAGGCGTGATCGGCTGTGAAACGCCTTGCCGGTGTTGCCTTCGAGTGAAAAGGTGCCGCCCGAGCCTTCGATCACATCCAGGATGAGCTGGGTGTGTTTCCAGTACTCGTACTGGGATTTGCTGATGTAAAACGGCACGCCGCCCACATGGCCCAGTTGCACGTCATAAGGGCCAATCGTCAGGTCGGTAGGCAGATAACAGTTGGCGGCGCTGTTGTCACAGCAGCCCCCCGACTGGTGAAACATCAACTCGCCATATTGGGCTTGGAGTTCGGCGATCAGGGCCAGCGCTTCGGGCGTGGCCACCACACGTTCAACCATGTTCATCTCCTGACAAGCAAAGACAAAAAGGGGCGGATTGCGCCGCCCCTGTGAGGATGACCGATTCAATCGATCAGAAGAAGCCCAGCTTGCTCTCGCTGTAGCTGACCAAGAGGTTCTTGGTCTGCTGGTAGTGGTCGAGCATGACTTTGTGGGTTTCGCGGCCAATGCCGGACTCTTTGTAGCCGCCGAATGCCGCGTGTGCGGGGTAGGCGTGGTAGCAGTTGGTCCACACACGACCGGCCTTGATGGCGCGGCCCATGCGGTAGGCGACGTTGCCATTGCGGCTCCACACGCCAGCGCCCAAACCATACAAAGTGTCGTTGGCGATGGCCAAGGCTTCGGCTTCGTCTTTGAAGGTGGTCACGGCCAACACGGGGCCGAAGATTTCTTCTTGGAAGATGCGCATTTTGTTGTGGCCCTTGAACAAGGTGGGCTGCACGTAGTAGCCACCTTCGAGGTCGCCACCCAGATGGGCTTGGTTGCCACCAGCCAACACTTCAGCGCCTTCTTGCTTGCCCAGATCCAGGTAAGACAAGATTTTGGTCAGCTGCTCTTTGGAAGCTTGCGCACCCATCATGCTGTCGGTGTCGAGTGGGTTTTGGTGCTTGATGGCCGCCACGCGTTTGAGCACGCGCTCCATGAACTTGTCATAGATGCTTTCTTGGATCAAGGCACGCGATGGGCAGGTGCACACCTCGCCTTGGTTGAAGGCAAACAACACCAAGCCTTCGATGGCTTTGTCGAGGAAACCATCGTCTTTGTCCATGATGTCGGCAAAGAAAATGTTGGGCGACTTGCCACCCAACTCCAGTGTGGCGGGGATCAGGTTGTTGGCCGCGGCTTGGGCGATCACGCGGCCTGTCGAGGTCGAGCCCGTGAAGGCGATCTTGGCGATGCGCTTGCTGGTGGCCAGTGGCATGCCGGCTTCGCGGCCAAAGCCGTTGACGATGTTGAGCACGCCAGGGGGCAAGATGTCGGCGATCAGCTCAGCAAGAACCAAGATGCTGATAGGGGTGGATTCAGCGGGCTTCAAAACCACGCAGTTGCCAGCGCCAATGGCGGGGGCCAGTTTCCAGGCGGCCATCAGGATCGGGAAGTTCCAAGGAATGATCTGACCCACCACGCCCAAGGGTTCCTGGAAGTGGTAGGCCACGGTGTTTTCGTCAATGTTGGACAACGCGCCTTCTTGGGCACGCAGGCACCCAGCGAAGTAACGGAAGTGGTCAACGGTCAAAGGAATGTCGGCGTTGAGCGTTTCGCGAATCGCTTTGCCGTTGTCCACGGTTTCGGCGTAAGCCAACACTTCCAGATTGGCTTCAATGCGGTCGGCAATTTTCAACAGCAAGTTGGCGCGGGTGGCGGCATCGGTCTTGCCCCAAGCGTCTGCCGCAGCGTGGGCGGCGTCCAGCGCCAGCTCGATGTCGGCGGCATCTGAACGGGCGGCTTGGGTATAGACCTTGCCGCTGATGGGGGTGATCACGTCAAAGTACTGGCCTTTGACCGGGGCCACAAATTTGCCACCGATGAAGTTGTCATAGCGGGCTTTGTATTGGACTTTGGCGCCTGCGGCGCCGGGGGCTGCGTAGATCATGTGTGTCTCCAAAAAATGATGAACGTCTTGCAGGACGTGCACCCTCTTCCGCACCATTCATGCCAACCCCAAATCGAATCCCCATCCCTGCCATTTGCGTCAGCTTGTAACAACTGCCAAGCCCATCGGGGCGCAATGGCACGCCACCGGTGTGACACTGCTTCAATTTGGTACACCCTTGGGCACAGCGCTCGCCCCACAGTGCATCGCGTCGCCACGCGGCAGGCGCGCGCCCCCAAAAAAACAGGCCCCGAAGGGCCTGTTGAGAAGGGGTGATGGCCGCCAGGCCATCCGAGCTGGCTGTGCTTCACAGTGGCACAGAGAGCTTCAAACCCAGCATCCAGTTGCGCGGCAAGCCCGGCTCCAAATACTGTTTGGAGGACTGGTTGACGATGACGGAGCCCACCACCGCACGGTCCATCACATTGTCCACGCCCAACCAAGCGTCTGCACGCACCGCCCCCCACAGGCTGCGGTGACGCAGCCGCATGTTCAGCACCCCTTGGCCTGGCACACGGGCGTCTGCATCGTTGAGGTCATTGGCCCACAGTGCCGAACGCGCCAGCCAATCGACAGAGGCCGACCAGCCTTGAGGATGGGGCAAGGCTTTGGACGCAAAGCCTTGCTCGGCCCATTGCAAAGACGCATAAAGCTGCTGCTCTGGAATGCCAGGCAAGCGCTTGCCTGCGGCGATGGCGGTCGTTCCAGAGACAAAGTTTTCGTCATACTGCGCACGCAGCAAAGCCAGCGACATGTGGCTGCGCCACTGGGCAGACCATTCGTTTTGCCATGACAGCTCGGCGCCTTCGCGCAGGGTTTGGGCCGCATTTTTGTAGGCGGTTTTGCCAAACGCACTTTTGAGCGTGACGATCTCGTTTTCTGTGGTGATCCGGAACAAGGCCGCATCCACGCGTGTGGCCGCTGAAGGTACCCACTTGACGCCAAGCTCTGCATGCCGACTGCGCGAAGCCAAGAGGCCCGTGTTGAACAAGCCTTTGAGGGCATTGTTGTCCACCGTGTAGGCCGCCTCTGCCAAGGTGGGGGTTTCAAAGCCCTTGCCCCAATTGGCGTACACATTGAGTGTCTCCAGCGCATGCCAGGTCACGCCCAAGACCGGGTTGGTGGCGGTGTAGCGCACACGGCCCGTCCCGTTGCCATCGACCAAAGGCAAAGCATCCACGTTTTCAAGCTGGACTTGACTGCGCCGCGCACCCACAGTGAAGGTGTAGGGCTGCTGGCCGTGGGCATCGACCCAATGCCAATTGGCCTGCGCAAAGACATCGTTGTTCGAGGCTTTGTTGACTTCGTCGCGTGTCAGTGCCCCGGATTTCTCGCCATTGACCGCGCTGCCGCCTTGGCGGTTTTCAGCGGAGCGGTCCACATCGACGCCCACCACCCAATCCAAAGCGCCTTGGGGCCAATCGCGGACTTTGCCTTTGATCTGCGCACCCACGCCTTGGAAATCACGTTGGAGGCCGACCCAAGTGGCACTGGCTTGGTACTGCAAATTTTCGCGCGTGCCCCCATAGGCGCGTGCTTGCATTTGCAAATCAGGGTGGATGGCGTGCTCCAGCACCAAACCGATTTGGTCTTGCCGAACCGACTTGCGCGTGCGGTTGGCCAGCGCCCCGGTGCCTGCCAGTTGCGGATCGGCCTGCAGTTGGGCCGCCGTCAGTCCCAATGGATCTTGCGCCTCGGGCATGTCAAAGAGGTTGGCCACCAGCTTCAGGCGGGTGTCGTCTTGCAGTTGAGCGGTGAGCACGCCGTTGAATTGTTGGCGCTTGGCCGCACTGTTCTTGCGGTAGCCGTCCATCTCAAAGGTGCTGTAGTCGGCCACCAGGCCCACCTTGCCCGTGCGCCCACTGAGCTGCACGTCATGCCGCTGCAGGCCGTAGCTTCCCCATGTAGTGGAAACATCCGCCTGGGGCCGATCACCCGCCTCGCGTGTGAAGGTCTGGATCACGCCGCCAGATGAGTTGCCATAAAGCTGTGCCAGCGGACCCGTGAGCACTTCGATGCGCTGTGCCGATGTCAAGCTGACCGTCGACGCCTGGCCTTGGCCATCTGGGGTCGTGGCAGGGATGCCGTCTGTGACGAGGCGGATGCCGCGAAGCCCGAAGGCCGCACGCGCACCAAAGCCCCGGATGGAAATCTGCACGTCTTGCGCGTAGTTGTTCCGGTTCAAGGCCACCACGCCAGGCGTTTGCGCCAACGCTTCAGACAGGTTGACCTGAGCGCCTGCGTTGCGAATGGCCTCGCCGTCCAACACGCGCAATGAGGCGGGGGCATCAAATTGCTTTTGCGCCAGTCGCCCCGTTTGCACCATCACCTCTTGCACGCCACTGGCTTCTTGCGCCTGGGCCACACCGGTCAGCAAGCCAACACTGACCAAGCTCCAAGTCAAGGGCAGCCAAACCAAGGGCCTGTGTGTGTGTTGCATCATCGTTTTGGCCCGCATCATGGTGCCACCAGTGTCAAGCCGCGTTCACGGTACATGGCCAGCAAGCGCCCATCGGCACGAACTTTTTGCAGCGCCGCTTCGAGCGCATGGGCCAGTTGTTTGTGGCTCGATTTGACGGCCATGCCGATCGGCCAGCCGTTGTCGGCCAAGCCGGGCAAGGTCAGCTGGGTCAAGCCATACCCTGCCGCAGGCCGACCCGAAGCGTGCAAAGCGGTTTCCGCTTGGGCGCGGCTGACATAGGCGGCAGCGGCCTCGCCCTTGATGACGGCGTGCGCGGCATCGATGCCCGAAGGGAACATCTTGACCTGTGAGCGCAAGCGCCCTCCCCCAAAACCAATCAGCGTGCTGGCAGCGCCACTGCCGCGCTCTGCGGCCAAGGGCAGATCTTGCAAGTCCAGGCCCGACTGGATCGAGGGCAAGCGGTCCACCGCATGGAAGACCACCAGCACCTCGCGTGAATAAGGCGCAAAAATCAGCGCCTGCCGGTTTTCCACCATCAAAAACTTGTCCACCGGCACGTGCAGCATGACGTCGGCGGGCCCATAGCCCAGGTAATGCCCTCGCCACACCATGTTGCGCAAGTCATCGTCCATTTTTTCGCCTGCATCGAAGGGCAACAAACTCAGCTTGAGCCCCATTTCGCTGGCCAAGGCCTGCGCCAAGGCCACGTCCACGCCCGTCATATCTTGGCCCTTGCCATCGGAATAAGGCGCGTTGTCTTTGTACACCGCCACCTTGAGCACACCACTGGCACGCACCTTGTCCAGATCAAATAACTCCTGCGCCTTCACCGTGCTGGCCCCCAAGGTCAGTGCACCGCCGGCGAATGCGCAAGCGGACCACTTGAGCCATTCACGGCGCGACGAATCGGTCAATGGATAGGCCTGTGCCCCTTGTTTTTTCATGAAGTCTCCTCTTGTGCGGTGTGTCTTGTCGGCGGTTGCAGGCTCGGTTTATTTTTCGCGCCGTGTTTCCAAATACGTGCGGATGGCCCAGATCGCTTCTTGGCTCAAAGTGGCCTCAAATGGCGGCATGTAGACACGGCCATCGCGGGTGCGCCCACGGCGCACCGTGGCCACGTAGTACTCGTCCATTTCGGCAAAGCACGCATTTTTCTTGGCCTCATCGGCCATGCCAGTGCAATCGGTGTCCATTTTGCGCAAGTCAGGGGCAATGCCGCCCGAGATGGCCTCCAGGCCGTGGCAGCGTGCGCAGTTTTGGTTGTAGGCCGATGTGCCAATGCGCAAGGCCTCTTTGAAAGCGGGGCCGGTGTTGTAGGGATTGCTGGGCAACCATTTGGCCCCCAGTTGCGGCAAGGTTTTGGTGTCAACAGCCTGCGGCGTGACATCGCCATGGGCCCACAAGGCCGAGCTGGCCAAGGCCAAGCCACCTGCGATCAGGCTGGAGCGGATAAGGCGACGGAATGAAAAAGGGATGTGCATGTCATGAACTCTCAAGGGTTGAATCTTCTGTCTGAGCTGGCAAATTGCGTGCCATGTCGTCAAGTACCCCAAATCTGAGGCCGCAGCCCGAATGGCCCTCCGACGCTCCCTCACAGGCGTGTGGTTGTTTCAAAACGGGACACTTCGAGTAAGCAAGGTGGGTGACAGGCGCTTTGCAACAGCGCCACAGCTGGCCGATCTTTTGCATGTGTTGGAAAACGACACACTTTTTCAGCGGGAGAGCGCACTTGCGTCAACATACAGAAAGCTTGGGGCCTGACCATGGGGTTTATGCGGGTTCTTCTGACCCGTTGAATCCACAAGAATCAGACAAGCTGCACAGCCACTTGTGGGCTGTGACAGACCCGTCAGGAGACAACATGCTCAGCATGCCCACGCACACGCCCCCCCCATCCGGTGTGTATGCGCCCAACAGTGACCACCATCGCCACCTGATTCAGGCCTCACATGGGCGCAGCCATTCCTTTGGCCTTGACGCCGCGGGTAAACCCGAGTTTTCGCCGCTGCAAATGCGCGACATCGAGTTCGCGCGCGATGAAAACCGCTTGCTCTACCAACACGCCAGCCCGGTGATGGAAACGCTGTACGAGCAAATCGCCAATACCCACAGCATGGTGCTGCTGACCTCCAGCAATGGCCTGATCCTGCACTCGCTGGGCGATGCCGACTTTCTCGAAAAAGCCTCGCGTGTGGCCTTGATGCCGGGGGTGGAGTGGTCTGAGCAAAGTCGCGGCACCAACGCCATCGGCACGGCCCTGACCGAAGGCAAGCCGTTGGTGGTTCATGGGCGCGACCATTTTTTGCAGGCCAACCAATTTTTAACCTGCTCATGCACCCCGATTTTTGACCCCTACGGCAAAGTCATGGGGGCCTTGGATGTGACGGGCGACGAACGCAGCTACCACCAGCACACCATGGCGCTGGTGCGCATGTCGGCCCAGATGATCGAGAACCACATGTTTGAAAATGTGTTTCCCGACGCCCTGCGCATCCACTTCCACTCGCGCCCGGAGTTCCTCAACACCTTGGTCGAAGGCATCGTGGTGTTCACCCTCGATGGCCGCTTCTTGTCGGCCAACCGCAGCGCCCAATTTCAGTTGGGGCTGTCGGTCAATGCGATGCAGGCGCATACCTTTTCGTCGCTGTTCAACCTGCCTGTCTCCCAATTCCATGACCGGCTGCGCCATGCCGCAGGCCAACCCGTCAACCTGTGTATGCACAACGGCGTGTCGGTCTTTTGCCAAGCGCGACTCAAGCCCAGCACCCATTGGTTCAGCAACCCGCACGGCAGTGCGGCATCCAGCCAAGCACCCCAGGCGGCAGAGCCCCCCATGCCCATGCCCGCCACCCGCGCCACCACCGCAGCGGCAGCGGGCCGGGCCAGCTTGTCCAGACTGCATTACCTCAACACCGGCGACCCGCAAATCGCGGCGGTGCTGCACAAATTGCAACGCGTTCAAGGCAGCGACATCCCCATCATGATTTTGGGCGAGACCGGCACGGGCAAAGACATTCTGGCCCAAGCCATTCACAACGATTCGGCCCGCGCCCGTCGCCCCTTTGTCTCGATCAACTGCGCCTCGATTCCGGAAACCCTGATTGAGTCCGAGCTGTTTGGCTACGAAGAGGGCGCCTTCACGGGGGCCAAGCGCCGTGGCGCTCCGGGCAAGATCCAGATGGCCCATGGCGGCACGCTGTTTCTGGACGAAATTGGCGACATGCCTACGCAACTGCAAGCGCGTTTGCTGCGCGTGCTGCAAGAGCGGCGCGTGACACCGCTGGGCTCGGGCAAAGAATACGACGTGGACGTGATGCTGATTTGCGCCACCAACAAAAACCTCAAAACCTTGATCGCACAAAGTCAGTTCCGCGAAGACCTGTACTACCGGCTCAATGGCTTGGTGGTGCGTCTACCCGCGCTGCGCGAGCGCTCAGACTTTGAAGTGGTGGGTAACAAGATCTTGCTCAACCTGTGCGAGTCGGGCCAAAAAATTAGCATCTCGCCAGAAGTGATGGCCTTGTTCCAGCAATGCCGTTGGCCGGGCAACTTCCGCCAACTGCACAACCTGCTGCGCACCGCTGTGGCCATGATTGGCCAAAGCGGTGACATTGGCCTGGAACATCTGCCCGATGACTTTTTGGAAGAGGTGCAACAAAGCCCCCTGGGCAAACAAGTGCCCGACCTCTTGCCCTGCGAAGAAGCGAGCCTGAACATGCCGTTTGCCAATGCCGCAGTGCCACTGGCATCCGCTTGGTCTGCCCCCTCAGCGGCGGACTTCAGCGCGGCCACTTCGCCCGCAGCCTTGCAGGCCGCAGAGTCTGCGCCACAGGCCCAGACCAGCCCCACCACACCGGCCGCCCCCATGGGTGCGCCGCGTCTGCACGATGTGGCTTTGCAAACCATGACCGATGCCTTGCGGCAATGCCGCGGCAATGTCTCCGCAGCGGCCAAATTGCTGGGGGTTTCACGCAACACCATCTACCGCAAAAAAGACCAATTACCGGACGATGTCTGGGGTTGATCCGCACGCAGCGGGCCACGCTTGTTCTGACAGCCACATCTGCTCGGCCTCACGCCAAGCCCGGAATTGGTTGAACATGTGCTGCTGTCGCCAAGCCTGTGCTTGCTTTGCATCGGGCGCAGGCCATGGCGCAGGCAGCGCCAAGCCCTGTACGGCTTCGGCTTCAGACTGGCCTTGTTCGAGCTTGCGCCAAGCATGGCCCAACAGCCCGCACAAGTAAGCCCGTTGGCGTTGCAAGACCTGTGGCACTTGCTGCGGCCCAGCCACCACATGCTGGCCAATCAACCATTGCGGCTGCATGGCCTGCACACGCTCCAGCGCCGCCAACCAGCCGATCACGCTGCCTTGTGCCAGCACGGGCCAGCGGCCATCCACCAAGCCACCGACCAGCACCACCCCTTCACGCGCAGGCTCGCCTTCGCGGCCAGATGACCACAGCACCAAATCACTTTCGGTGTGGGCATGCAGCATCGCTTGCACCTGCCAGACACGGCCACCGATGTGCAAAGTTTGCCCCTCTTGCAGCGTTGCATGGGGCCGCACAATGCGCGTGCCTTGCAGGGCCAGCGCCCCCAGGTCTTGCCGCAAAGTGGCCAGGCATTCAGGGCAGCGCTGTCGCATGGCCTGCACCGTGCCGGCCAAGGCATTGACGGGCGCACGAAAGGCGCTGTTGGCCAACACCTGTTCGGCATGTGCATGGCTGTTGATCACCCTGGCCACCCGCGCCTGCTTTTGGCAGCGCAAGGTGTTTTGCAGCGCCAAGCCCGCACGCCGGCTCGGGCCTGGGTCCAGCACGGTGACTTCGGCACCCTGCCCCAACACCACGGTGGTGGCCAAGTGGTCTGGCCGCTCAGCCTCGACAGCGGGCCAGTGCCCATGCACCACGGCTACGCCGGGCAACACCGTCTGCAGGGGCAGCAAAACGGCAGGCGCACACCCCGGCGGCGATGATGCCGCCTGAGCGCCTTGGCTCAACAAAACAGCGCAGAGCCACATGCCCATCAGGCCCAAGCTCCGGCACATTGTCACAACGCAACACCCGCACTGCTCCAATGTGGAACACAGCCACTCGCCAACGCCCCGTCGGCGGTGCGCCGAGCACCCCAAATCGGTCAAACAGATGGCACTTTTGTTGCTCATAGATGGATTGTCACACCCTGCCACGCAGGTTTTTTGTTGCAGCACTTGGCATGCCAAGCCCTTTTTGTGGAGTCCACCCAAGGCATGAACAAACGCATCCATCCGGTCAGCCATGGGCACCAGCTCATGTGGGGGGCTTTGCTGGTCAAACGCTTGCCAGGCATCACGCGGCCCAGCCTGTCGCTGGAACAGACGCCTCAGGGATTGTTTTTGCTCTGGCTGTCGTTCATGGGTTTGCTGGTGTTTGCAGCCAGCGTCATGAGCCAGCACGGCATGTGGCGGCGTTTGGTGCAGGCCGACCCCACGGGTCTGACCATGGTCATTGTGGTGCTGTTCAGCGCTTGTTCTTTGTGGGCAGGTGTTCGCAGCTGGCAACTGGGCTTGCAGTGGCAAGCCCTGCACACATCGCAAGCGCCCCATGAGGCGGCGCAGCGCCATTGGGCGGCCGATTACTGGCTGGCACGCGCGCACCCCCACACCGACAAAAGCGTATTGCAGCAGGTGCTCAGCGACCGTGCGCATGGCCCGCAAGAGATGGCTTGGTGGCTCAATGGCATCCAGCTCAAACTGGGCTTGCTGGGCAAGGTGATTGGTTTTTCGGTGCTGGCGCTGGAGCTGGGCCGCATGGACGGTTTTGACCCGCAGCAATCGGCCCAAATGCTCAAGAGCCTGACGGGCGGCCTGGGCATTGCCCTGTTGACCACCATCACCGGCTTGACGGCCAATATTTTGTTGGGCTTGCAGCTGATGCGTCTGGACCGGTTTGCCGATGGTTTGGTGGCCGAGATCCTCACGCGCGGCGAAGCCCAGGCCATGGCCAGCCCAGCGGACAAGGCCAGCGCATGAGCATTGGGCGCGGCATGCGCGATACCGAAACCGATCCGTTTTACGACATGCTGTTCAACATGTTGATCGCGTTCGTCTTTTGCTTTGTCATTGCACTCTTGTCCTTCAACCCGCAGGCCAAAAAAGCCGGGGACGTGCCCGCCAAGGCAGAGTTCATGATCACCGTGTCTTGGCCCGACGAAAACCCCAACGACCTGGACACCTGGGTGCTGGAGCCGGGCGGCAAGGTGTTGTGGTTTCGCCAACGCGATGTGGGCATGCTGCACCTGGACCGCGACGACCGGGGCGACAAAAACAACTCGGTGGTGGTCAACGGCAAAACCGTGAGCAGCGCCGCACGGCAAGAGATTGTGACCTTGCGAGGCCTGCTTGCCGGCGAATACGTGGTCAACGCCCATTACTACGAAAGCCGCAACCAGCTGCCTGTGGACGCCACCGTGACCGTGGTCAAAATCAACCCACAAGCCGAAATCGTGTTCACGGGCACCCAGCAAATTGGCGCCAAAGGCGAAGAGCGCACACTGGTGCGCTTCACCATTAACGACCAGGGCCAGGTGCTGGACGTGAACACCCGCCCCAAACCCATCGTGATGCGCTCCGGCATCTGAACTTCGCAAAGCACACCGCCCATGATCCCGACCACCAGCACCGAACTCCTTTGGCTGAGCCTGACTTACGCATTGCTCGCCTTCTTGCTGCTGTGCCTGTGCTTGGCCACGCGTTGGCTCTGGTGGGTCAAGACCATCATGGTGGTCTTGGTCAGCGGGTTTTTCGTGTTGCACAACCAAGTGCTGCGCGACATCGCCGGTTGGCCCGCTGACGATGCTTTGCCGCCGCGCTTTGTGCTGCTGTCGGCCGTGTTTGACGAACCCAGCCCAGCCCGCCACCACCCCGGAGCCATTTACATCTGGGTCAATGAACTGCAAGACCACCAAGCGCTGGATTTGCCGCGCGTGCACCGCCTGCCCTACGAAAAAGACCTGCACCGCATCTTGGGCGATGGCATCAAAAAAGCGCGCGATGGCAACACCCAAATCGGCACCACCGAACCACGCCGTGGCCAAGGGGGCCTGCCTTGGCTGCGTCCGGGCAACGATGACAAAGTGCAAATCAAACTCAGCGACTTGCCACGCGCCCAATTGCCGGAGAAATGATGTCTGCTTTGTCCTTCCACGCCCGAGCACCTTGGGCATGCGCGTGCCTGCTGCCCCTATCGGGTCTGCTGCTGAGCGCGTGCCAGCCTTCAGCGGACACGCAGCCGGACTGGTTTCCCCTGCGCGCAGGTGATGTAATGCGATATGTCGTGACCTACAGCGGCGACTTCGTCCACGAGCCCGAAGAGTGGACCTTGCGCACACAAGGGCCCGTGATGGTGGAGGGCGAGCCACTGATGAAGCGGCACCATTCGAAAGGCGTGGCTTATTTCTTCAAAGTGGATGCGCAAGGCATTCGCCGCGTGGCCCAACAAACCGATCTGGACCGCGAACCCCTGATCGACACGCCGCAGCGGTGGGTGATCAAAGCCCCTTACCAAGTGGGCACCGAGTGGACCACCCCCACCGTGCCTTATTTGCTGTTGCGCAAAAACGAGCACCCTCGCGAGTTGAAGTACAGCCATTCGAGCTTGATGACTTGGCGCATCGCGTCTGTGCAAGAGACCGTCAAAACCGCGCAAGGGCAAACGTTTTCGCCCTGCATGAAAGTCGAGGGGTTGGCCCACCTGAACCTCTACACCGACCCGGTCAATGGTTTTTCAGACGTGCCGCTGATCGCTCGGGAGTGGTATTGCCACAAGGTCGGCTTGGTGAAATTTGAACGGGAAGAACGCGTGCCACCGGGCTTCATGACCGGCGGCATGCTCAGTGCAGAAGTGCTGCCATAGCCCGGCCCGCCTGAACGCAGCGACTTGGCCTGCTGGCCGCCGACTCAGGGTTTGGTCGCGAGCACCCACTGCGCCAAGACCTTGAGGTCGGCTTGGCTCAAACTGGCGTGCGGGGGCATGGGCACACGCCCCCATTTGCCGCGCGAACCGTTCTGAATCGATTGCGCCAGCGAAGCGGCTGCATCCTTATCGCCCCGGTATTTGTCGGCCACACTGAGGAATGCGGGGCCGACGATCTTGTCGGCTTTGGCATGGCAAGACATGCACCCACTGCTTTGGGCCAGGGCATCGGCCGCAGCCGTGTCGGCCGCCCACACGGGCGCACAGGCAGCGGACAACAACAATGCGCCAATGGGGTTCCTGAATTTCGTCAACATGGTATTTCTCTGCTTCTCAAAATGACATCACGCCGCGCCTTTGCAAGGCATCGGCCATGGGCCAACCCCGCACCGGGCTGTGGCAGCCATCGCCCTTGCCATCATCGCCAAGGTCGGCCAGGTGGCCCCTGAAATTCCAGCCTCCAGAATTTCAGGGGCCAACCCTGCTGATGGCGCTTACTTGGCCAGTTTGAAGGTCCACACAGAACCGCCCTGTTCGAGGAAGTTGACCTTTTTGGCCACTTCACCACCCCACAGCGGAACCGCACCACCCCAGCCAGAGACCACGGACACGTACTGGTCGTTGCCTTCTTTCCAGGTGATCGGAGGCGCGACGATGCCAGAGCCTGTCTGGAACTGCCACACCACTTTGCCGGTCTTGGCATCAGCGGCCTTCAGGTAGCCTTCAGGCGTGCCCCAGAACACCAGATCGCCAGCGACCAACACACCACCCCACAGTGGGGCTTCGTTCTTGACTTCCCACTCGATCTTGCCGGTCTTGGGGTTCACCGCACGCAATGCGCCGATGTAGTCGTCGTACAAAGGTTTGATGGTGAAACCAGCGCCCAGGTAGGCCGCGCCTTTTTTGTAGGTGACGGGTTCGTTCCAGATTTCCATGCCCCATTCGTTGGAAGGCACGTAGAACAGGTTGGTTTTAGGGCTGTAGGCCATGGGCATCTGGTTCTTGCCACCCAAGAAGCCTGGGGCTGCAAACACCGACTTGCCTTTGTTGCCATCACCACCTGCGCCGGTAGGATCGCCAGGGCGGTTCTCGGGCACAAAGTTAGGACGGCCCGTCTTCAAGTCGATGCCGTTGGCCCATGTGGTTTTGGTCACGAAGGGGAAGGCATTGACCAACTTGCCGGTGGTCGCATCGTTCACATAGAAGTAGCCGTTGCGGTCGGCCTTGCCGCCCATAAGCTTGCCGTCCATGTCAAAAACCACAAACTCGTTTGTGCCGTCATAGTCCCAGCCATCATTAGGGGTGTTCTGGTAATGCCACTTAATTTGTCCTGATTTCACGTCAATGGCGACAGTGGAAGTGGAATACAAGTTGTCCCCTTTGCGCAGGTGACTGTTCCAAGGGCCGGGGTTGCCCGTACCAAAATAAGCCAGCCCTGTCTTAGCGTTATAAGTACCGCCCATCCATGTGGATGCCCCGCCTGTTTTCCAAGTGTCCCCTGGCCAAGTGGCATTTGTGGTGCCGGAAATGCCGTTTTCCTTGCCGTCTTTGTAGCCCATGTGGCCTTCGACCACTGGGCGTGTCCAAACCATTTTGCCGGTCTTGGGATCACGTGCTTCCACGCGGCCCACCACACCGAATTCACCACCTGACACGCCGGTCAACAGCAGACCATCGGCGATCAATGGGGCAGCGGTGTAGCTATAGCCCGCTGAGTAGTCGTCGATCTTTTCGCGCCACACCACTTTGCCGGTGTTCTGGTCCAGGGCCACGAGCTGGGCGTCCAGCGTGCCGAAGATGACCAGGTTATCAAACAAGGCCGCACCACGGTTGACAACGTCGCAGCAAGGCATGATTCCTTCGGGCAGACGGTGCTCGTATTTCCAGAGTTTCTTACCGGTCTTGGCATCGAGCGCAAAAATGCGCGAGTAGGAAGCGGTGACAAACATTTTTCCGCCGTGGATCAGCGGTTGCGACTGTTGGCCGCGCTGCTTTTCACCACCGAAGGACATGGACCACACGGGCACCAGTTTGTTGATGCTCTTGGCGTTCACATCGGTCAAGGGCGAGTAGCGCTGACCTTGTGTGCCCAAGCCCGAGGACAGGACGTCGTTGGTGGTGGCGGCATCTTTGCCGATCATGTCATTGGTGACTTGAGCCCCCGCTTGAGCGGCGGCCATCGTGACGAGCAGGCTGAGTAGTTTGAGTTTCACTGTGTTGTCTCCTGGTACATGCGGAACGTTGAAGAATGTGTGTACGACTTACCAGGTCCAATGCTCACCCGGTAGACATCGCGCCAACAAGCATTGGCAAATAACGTGCCACCTGCCCGGCGGCCACGCCCGGGGCCAAAGATCGGGGCTTACCCTTATAAATGGAAGGGCTATGCGGGCGTTGGCAGGGGGCCTGTCGCCCATGCCCGGTGTGGCCTGTTCAACTTTGGATCACTGCTTTGTGACATTCGGAACAGTTTGCAATGACAACTGTTCAGTCTCATACCTTGGATACAAGGTGGTGACATTGCGGGCGTACTCCGGGCGCAGCGCGGCCCAGTGGGCAAAGCGCTCGGGAATGGGCAGGCGCAGCACCTCCGAGATGTCCAACCCCTGCTGAGCGCTCGATTGCAAACGCGCATGCAGCCAGCGCAGCCAGTCCAGCGTCTGGTTCACGCCGCGTGCGCCGCTGTGCACCGGGCCGTGGCTGGGCACCACGGTCTTGACGGTGCCCTGTGCGATCCACTGCGCCATGACTTGCAAGCTCGCGATCCATTGGGGCACATCGGCATGCGGCAAAGTGGGCACACGGTCAGCGAACACCAAGCCCCCCGCAAACAACACGCCGGTGGTGTGGTCGATCAGCACCAGGTCATCGCCGGTGTGGCCTTGCAGGCGTTGCCACTCCAGGGCGTGGCCACCCCAATCGAAGCGCCCGAGCTGAATGTCGTGGCGGGCGGGTGCAAACTCGGTGCCCAGCATCCAGTCCCCACACAGGCGATAAAGATTGTCTTCGTAGGCTTTGCCCTCGGCCTGCATGCCCGCACGGCTGCCGGGCAAGGCGGCGGTGGGCACATCGGACCAAGCTTGGTTGCCCAAAAAATAGTCGGGGTGCAAGTTGAGGTTGACCACCCTGCGCACAGGCTGGGCGGCCATGCGGGCCAGCGCTGCGCGCTGCTGCTCACCGTACAAACGCGAAGGCCCCGTGTTGAGCACCAAAGTGCCCGCTGGCGTGGTCAGCCAAGCGGTGTTGATGATGTTGCAGCCGTTGGCGCGGCTGAAGTCGTCCACCGCCAGCAGGTAGTCCAGCTCGGTGAGGGCTGGCAGATGAGGATCAGCCTTGCGCCGCTTGGCGTGGTCGCGGGCGATGACACGACGTCCCCAGGCGTCCGGTGCGGTATCGGCGATCGCGCCGTGGAAGACGGAATCATGGGCCGACGCCGCCCTGTGCGACTGGTGACCCGGTACGAGTTGCAGGTCGGCCGAAACGTTGAAGCGTGCCGGGTTGGCCAGCCATGCCTCGTCGTAGGCAAAGGCACAGTTCTCGCGCCGTCCCTGGCGGACATAGGTGAGCGAGCCCACCGGTAAGCCAGCCTTGCCGATGCACACCTGGGCCTCTGGCGGGTCGGGGCTATGGTGACCATCAG
>OFRD01000161.1_pt1 | contig 25432 bp, 23 predicted proteins | sample 1543041 | NCBI WGS metagenome assembly OFRD01 (sample SAMN07774234, study PRJEB24372) | wastewater metagenome | isolation source: Exp Tend CN 100WW | collected 2016-02
TCGATAGTGGGTGTGCCCGCAGCTACGGGCAGCACTGGCGCGCTTGTAAACATCAACACAGCGACTGCGGCCCAGCTTGAAGCGCTGCCCAAAATCGGGCCGGCGATTGCGCTGCGGATTATTGAGTACCGCACGCAGCACGGGCCGTTTGCCACGCTGGAGGCACTCATGAACGTGAAGGGCATCGGCCCCTCCACCTTTGCAGCACTGCGCGCTTTCATTACAATCACTTCCTAATTGGCAGCGCGTCTGCCCGGAGTTTTGCATGTCACATCCACCCACTGCCCGCGGCTTGTACTTTGAGGAGTTTGCGCCTGGGCGCACCATCGTCAGTGGCGGCCGCACCATCACGGAGGCGGACGTGGCTGGCTTCGCGGGCCTCTCCGGTGACTACAACCAGATTCACATGGACGCCGAGTTTGCGGCATCCGGTCCGTTTGGCACGCGCGTGGCGCACGGCATGCTTGGTTTCTCCATTGCATCCGGGCTCGCGGTGCAAACCGGTTTTGTGGAGGGCACCGTGCTGGCCTTCCGCGAGATTCAAGCGTGGAAGTTTTCGCAGCCGATACTGTTTGGCGACACCATCCATGTGCGGCTGGAGGTTCTGGAAGTTAAAGCGCTGCCGCGCTTAAGCGGCGGGGCAGTGACGCTGGCGGTGGAAGTGGTGAACCAGCGCGCCGTAACCGTGCAGCACGGGCGCTGGGTGATGCTGGTGCAAAGCCGGCCGGCGGGCGCGGCTGCTGCCTAACGGGTGAGCTTGCTGCCGGCGCGCAGCCGCAGCGTGGTGTAGTCCTCCGCCCGCACATCCGGCCCGATAACGCAGCCTGCACCCACCTGCGCGCGCGCGGGCACAACCGAATCTTTTCCAACTATGGTCAGCTCCGCGCCGCGCGTGCCGCTGCCCACGCGCGCACCCGCTTCCACGCGCACATTCTTGTCAATGATGGCGTTCTCCACGCGGGCGCCCGCGCCGATGCTCGCATCCGTGAGCAGCACGGCGTTGCGCACAATTGCGTTGGCGCCCACGCGCACGCCCGGCGAGAGCACCGAGCGTTCCACCACCGCGCCGGCGCTGATCACCGAGCCATCCGTCACCAAACTGTCGCGCACTTGCGCGCCAGCGGCCACGTGCACCGGTGGCCGCTCTTCCGACTTTGTATGAATTACCCACGAACGGTCGTTCAGGTCCAGCGTGGGCGGCGTGCGCAGCAAGTCCATGTGCGCCTGCCAGTATGTGCGCAGCGTTCCCACATCCTTCCAATAGCCGCTGTACGGGAATGCCATCACGCGCGCGCCTTCACGGATCATGCGCGGGATTATGTCTTTGCCAAAGTCGTGGCTGGAGCTGCGCCGGCGCAGATCGCTGCGCAGCACGCGGTCCAGCACTTCCAGCCGGAAGATGTAGATGCCCATCGAGGCAATGCGGCCCTTTGGCCGGCGGGGCTTTTCTTCAAAGGCAGTCACCGCATAATCCGCATCGACCTGCAGGATGCCAAAGCGCCGCGCGTCCTGCGCTGCCACCCGCAATGTGGCAATCGTCAGATCCGCCTGATGTTCCTGATGAAAGGTGATCATCGGCTCAAAGTCCATGCGGTAAATATGGTCGCCGGAAAGCAGCAGCACCAGTTCCGGGTTGCCGCGCTTCAGGAAGCCGAAGTTTTGCTGCACGGCGTCGGCTGTGCCGCGATACCAGCCGCCGGCGCGGCGCGCCGTGTACGGTTGATAAACCTGCACGCCGGGACCGAGGCTGCGGTCCAGGTCCCACGGGCGGCCTGCGCCAATGTGCTCGAGCAGCGAGTGCGGCCGGTACTGGGCCAGCACCATGATGTCGTACAGGCCGGAGTTGACGCAGTTGCTCAGCGCAAAATCAATGATGCGGTACTTGCCCGCGAACGGCGCAGCCGGCTTGGTGCGCTTGGCCGTCAGTACGCCGAGGCGCGAGCCTTCACCACCGGCAAGAATTACGGCGCGAACTTTCATAAATACTTTGGGTGCAGGCTGTTGCGCAAGTATAAGGCGTGGCGGACAACCGGCACGGATTGAGACGAAGCTGCACCGGGCAATGCACAAGCGCGGGCTGCAGGCACAGTTACAATTGATGCATGGCATGCGATAGAGCAGCGCGGTTGACACGCATGGGGCGGATGCTGGCATTGGCAGCGCTGCTGGCTGCGGCTTGCGCGCCGGCTGCAGCGGCGCCCGGCACCGGCTGGTTGTACGGCTTGACCGGAGAAGAGCAGCTCACTCCGCAGTTGCGCGGCGTGTGGCAGCTGGCCGTGGACCAGCTGCGCCCGCGCCTGAACCTGCAGCCGGATGCTGAGATTGCGCACGCGCATGTAAACCCGTACGGCATCAATACATTTTTGGAGCAGGAGGTGGAGCCGGCACGGCGCGCGCAGCAGGTGCAGTTGATTGCGGATGCCGGCTTTCACTGGCTGCGCCAGGAGTTTCCGTGGTACGACATTGAAGTGCACGGCAAGAATGACTTTGCGGACCGGCGCCATGTACCGGTGCGCAGTGCGTGGGAAAAGTATGACGAGATTGTGGCACTGGCAGAAGCGCACGGGATGGAGTTGATTGTGCGCCTGTCTGCGCCGCCGGCGTGGGCACGCGCTGCGGATGCCGGCGACTTTGCGCCGCCAGCCAACACGGCGGACTTTGCTGACTTTGCCGGTGCGGTTGCGGCGCGCTACGCCGGGCGCGTGGCGCACTTTCAAGTTTGGAATGAGCCCAACATCTACCCGGAGTGGGGCGAACAGCCGGTGAACCCTGAAGCGTACACGGCGCTGCTGTGCCGGGCCTACGCCGCCATTAAGGCAGCCAACCCGCAGGCAGTGGTGCTGGCCGGCGCACTGGCACCCACTGCAGAGCTCAGTGGCCGTGACCTGAACGACTTTATTTTTTTAGAGCGCATGTATCGCGCCGGTGCGGGGGCGTGCTTTGATGTGCTCTCGATGCAGGGCTATGGCTTGTGGTCCGGCCCGGCGGACCGGCGCATGCGGCCGGTGGTGATCAACTTTGCGCGCAATCAATTCATGCGGGACTTGATGGTGGCCAACGGCGATGCAGGCAAGGCGATTTGGATCAGCGAGATGAACTGGAACGCCGTGCCGCCCGAGAGCGGGCTGGCTGCCGCATACGGGCGTGTGACACTGGCGCAGCAGGCAGCGTACGCGCCGCAGGCGTTTGCGCGCGCGCGCGCTGAGTGGCCGTGGATTGGCGCGCTGAATTTTTGGTTCTTCAAGCGCGCCACAGATGCGGAGCAGAACCAGAGCTGGTACTACTTCCGCATGGCCGAGCCGGACTTTACATTGATGCCGGTCTACGCTGCACTGCAGGCGTACATCCGCCAGCAGCCGCAGTGAGGCGCGGCCTGCGCCGCAGCCGGCATTGAGTTCCACTTTGCGCCGCGGGTTGGTTGTGCTGGTGCTGTTGCTGGGCTGCGCGCTGCGCTTTCACCGCCTGGGCGTGCAGTCACTTTGGTATGACGAAGGCAACAGCGTGCACATGACCGGGCGCAGCGCGGCAGAGATTGTGGCAGCGGTGCGCAACGACATTCATCCGCCGGGTTACTTCCTTGCGCTGGCGGGCTGGGTGCGCCTGGCGGGGCGCAGCGAGTTTGCTTTGCGCTCACTCTCCGCTTTAAGCGGAGTGCTGCTGCTGGCATGCGTGCAGCGCATTGCCGGGCGGCGCGCGCTGCCGCTGGCAGCGCTGCTGGCGGCGCTGCATCCGGCACTGGTGTACTACTCGCAAGAGGCGCGCATGTACATGCCGGCGGCAGCGCTGGGCGCTGGCCTGCTGCTGGCTGGCGTGCATGCGTGGCGCGCGCGCGGCTGGCGCACAAGTGCAGCGTACTGCCTGCTGGCAGCGGCCGGCTTGTATACGCACTATCTGTTTGCAGTTTTGATTGCTGCAGCGAATGTGGCGGCGGTGGTTACGATGCTTGCGGCGCAGCGGGACTGGCCGAACATGCGCTCTGCACTCGTGCGCTGGACGGGCTTGCAGTGCGTGGTGCTGTTGTTGTATCTGCCTTGGCTGCCAACTGCATTTCAGCACCTCACCAGCTGGCCGGCAGCCCGCAGTCAGGCCGCGCTGCTCGAGGCGCTGCCAGCGGTTTGGCGCTGGCTGGCATTTGGCCCCACCGCCGGAATTAATTCTGGCGCGCAGTGGGCATGGGCGCTGCTGGCTGCGGCGGGGCTTGCCGGCAGCAGCGCAGTGCTGGCCGGAGCGTGGCTGCTGGTGCCCGCCGGATTAACTCTGTTATTGGGTTTGTTTACGCCGGCGTTCGCAAAATTTCTGGCACTGGCTGCGCCGGCTGTTGCAATCCTGGTGGCTGACGGCGTGGCGCTGCTGTGGTTTGGCGGTGGTGCGCCACTGGTGGTGCGCTGGCGCTGGCCTGTGCGGGCGCTTGCCGCCGCCCTGTTGGCGGCAGGTTTGTGGAACACGCAGGCTGCGCTGCAAGCGCTGTACTTCGATGCCCGTTTTCAGCGCGCGGACTATCGCGCGCTGGCTGCGGAGCTGCAGGCGCGCTACCAGCCCGGCGATGCAATTCTGCTGGATGCGCCAAATCAGGCTGAGGTCTTCGCGTACTACCATCCCGCAGCAGCGCATGTTATCCCGGTGGCGGTTACGCGGCCGCTGGACGCAGCGCTGCAGCGCGCGCAGCTGGAAGGCATTGCTGCGTGGGCGCGGCGCGTGTTTGTAATTTATTACGGTGAGGCGCAGGCTGACCCGCAGCAGGTTGTGGAACGCTGGCTCAACAGCCACACCTTCAAACTGACTGAGCGCTGGATGGGTGATGTGCGCGTGGCGGAATACGCCGGTGCTGCCGCGGAAGGCGCAACGGTAAGTGTAGATGCGCAATTTGGCAGCGGGATTGTGCTTGATGCGTTTGCGCTGCCGGCCGCAGAGCTGCATGCGGGCGACCCGCTGCTGTTAACGCTGCGCTGGCATGCGCTTGATGCAATTGCGCAGCGCTACAAAGTCTTTGTGCACGTGGCTGCCAGCCGGGACGCGCCCCCGGTGGCGCAACACGACTCTGAGCCCGGCGGCGGGCTTGACCCCACCAGTGCGTGGCAGGCTGGCGTGGAAGTTGTGGACCGCCAGGGCGTGGCGCTGCCGGCCAACCTGCCCGCGGGCCGTTATGAGTTGCTGCTCGGTTTATACGACGCCGCTACCGGGCAGCGCCTGCCGGTATCAGCAGCCGCTGCGCTGCCCGGCGACCGGCTGCTGCTCGCCACCATTAACATCCATTAGCAAGATGCAGCTGCCGCTAGTGAACCGACTTGGCAGCGCGCCGTGCTTTGCGGTGTTTGATTTGGATGACACGCTGTATGCGCCGGAGTGCGGCCTGTGGGCGGCCATCAGCAGCCGCATTGACCGCTATCTGGTGGAGCACGCGCACGTGCCGCCGGAGCGCGTACCGGCATTGCGCCGCAGCTATCACAAAAAATTTGGCACCACGCTCAGTGGATTGCTGCACGCCAACCCGGCACTGGATGCGGATGCGTATCTGCAGTTTGTGCACGCCGTACCGCATGCCCAATTGCTGCGCCACGATGCGCGCCTGCAGCACACGCTGGCGCAAATTGAGATGCCCATGGCAATCTTCACCAATGCGGACCGCGTACATGCGCAGCGCGTGCTGCAATGTTTGGGGGTGGAGCAGTTTTTCCCACAGGTGGTGGATGTGCGCGATATGGGCTTTGTGAGCAAGCCGGCGCCGGCAGCGTACGGCGTACTGTGCGCGCGCCTGGGCGCAGTGCCGCAGCAGTGTGTGCTGTTTGAGGACTCGCTGCCCAACCTGCAGACGGCGCAAGCGCTGGGCATGGCCACGGTGCTGGTGGGCAAACCCGGCGCGCCGGCGAAGGCAGCCCAGCACCGCCTGCCTGATATTTACGGCGCGGCAGAGTTGCTGCAGCGCCTCAGCGGCGCTGGCAGCGGCTAATCGTTTTCGGCCAGCGTCAGCAGCGTTTGCAACTGCTGGCGCTCGCGCACTATGTCCAGCTGCAGCTGGTCCCCCGGCCGGTAGTTCAGCAGCACATTGATAAACGGATTTTCAGCATTGAGATCCACTCCGTCAATGCTGATGATGATGTCCCCGGGTAGCAAGCCGGCCACTGCGGCGTTGGCGCCGGGCGCGACATAGGTAATCAGCACGCCCCAATTCACCGGCAGGTTGTAGCGCCAGACCATATACGCTGAAACGGGCTCCCAACGGGCGGCGAAAAACGGGCGAATGACACGGCCACGCTGGATTAGCTGCTCGCTAATGGCACGCACCGTGTTGCTGGCTACCGCAAAACCCAGCCCTTCGGCAACTGTCTGTCCCAACCCATTGCCACGCACAATGGCGGTGTTGAGTCCCATCACGCGCCCCTCCAAATCCAGCAGTGGCCCGCCGCTATTGCCCGGGTTGATGGCAGCATCCGTCTGCAACAGGTCATCCATGTAGAAGCCGTCGCCGGTATCAAGGCGCCGGCCGGTGGCGCTCAATACGCCCACCGTTACCGTATTTTTAAAGTTGCCCAGTGGCGAGCCAATTGCAATTAGTGTCTGGCCCGGCTGCAGTGTGTCGGAGTCGCCAAACTGTGCGCCGCCCGGCAGGCTGTCTGTTGTGCGCAGCACGGCTACGTCTGCGTACTGGTCGCGGCCCACCAGTGTGGCGCTGCGCGTGGTGCCATCGGACAGCACAATTGCCAGCTGCTGGGCTGCATCAACCACATGATTGTTGGTGATCACATAGTTGTCCGGCGCGATGATGATGCCCGAGCCGGAACCCTGCTCCCCGCCGGTTGCGTCTAGATTCAACACCGTCACAACGGCGGGGCTGATGCGCTCCACCACTGCCACCACCGAACCGCTGCCTTCTTGCGCTGCGGCGGGCAGCGCCTGCAGTGTGGGCTGCGGGGTGGGCGCCACAGTGGGCGTGGGGCTGGGGCGCGGCGTGCGCGTGGGCGTGGCTGCGGCAGCTTGCGTGGCCACGGATGCAAGCTGCGGCAGCAGGTCGAGGCGCTGCTGCACGGCGTAGTACACGGCGGTGCCGCCGGCAATTGCGCCCAGCAGTGCGGCCAGGCCAATGCTGACCACGAGCAGCAGCGCTCTTAGAAAGCTGCGCATTTATCCGCGCCCGCGTGTGAGGCGCAGCCAGCAGCCAGCCGGATAGCCGGCCAGCTTTGCCAGATCCCCGGTGATGCGGATGAGCGGCAGCCACAGCAGCACTTGCAGGCGCACAGCGCTTGTGGCGGAAGCGCACAGAGGCCAGGCGCGCTGCAGCGGGCGGCGCAAATATGCCAGCAGCGCTGCCATACCCGCCAACCACAGCCACGCGTTTACCGTGGCCGCAGCGTAAATGCCCAGCGGCAGCGCAACCAGATAAGTGAAGTAGCGAATGCCGTGGATGTGCGCGAACAGCCCGGCATGCCCGTCGCCGGCGGCGTAGTTGAAGTACTGGCGCGCAAATGCGCGCAGGGTGGGGCGCGGCCGAAAGTGTGCCACGGCCTGCGCCGCAAATGCAGCCGCACCGAAGCGCTGCTGTACTGCCAAGTCGAAGACCACATCTTCGGAGTAGTCCAGCCATTCCGGGTAGCCACCCACGGCGGCCCACGCCGTTTTGCGGAAGGCCACCGAGCGGCTGGAGGGCAGAAAGCGCTGCCCGGCCACATCCTGCAAAGCCGGCAGCGTGGTGGCACCCAGCGCCACTTCAAATGGAGTGTGCGCATCGGGCTGGTAAAAGCCGGCGACCAGCGCCGGCCCGCGCGCTGCGTTGGCAGCATCAAACGGCGCCAGCAGCTGCTCCAGCCAGTCCGCTGCCAGCTCAACGCCGGCGTCGGTGACGGCAATGATCTCGCCGCACGCTGCGGCAATTGCAGCATTGCGCCCGGCGGAGATGTTGCAGCCCGGCAGCTCCACAATGCGCAGCGGCAGCCGCCCGGCATGGGCGCGCAGCGTTTGCAGCGTGCCGTCGCCGGAGCCGCCATCGCACACCACCACCTCGTGCGGCGCACGCGTCTGAGAAAGAATGGAAGCGAGCAGGCGCGGCAGGCTGTGCTCTTCGTTTAACACCGTCAAAGCCAGTGAAACCTGCATCAAAACGAGTATAGCATCGGGATTTTGCGGGCGCTGCTGCAGCAGCTGCCGGCCTTGCTTGACAGCCGATTGCGCGCTGCTACACTTGCGTGGTTCCGGCCGGGGCCTGTAGCGCAGTTGGTAGCGCGCCTCAATCGCACTGAGGAGGCCGAGGGTTCGAATCCCTCCAGGTCCACTTTGGCGCTTCAGCCACCGCCACGGCCGCAGCGGCGTGTGGCAGTCAGCGCCGGTTCTCCCGGGCCCATGGCGCAGTTGGTAGCGCGTCTCAATGGCATTGAGAAGGTCGAGGGTTCGAGTCCCTCTGGGTCCACTAAAACTTTTTTCGCAGCGCGGAGGGCGCATGTTAGTTACTTATCGGCGTCAATTCGCAGAATTCCTCGGAACCGCGCTGCTCGTCATGGCAATTGTCGGGTCGGGAATCATGGCCCAGAACCTGGCGGTCGACATTGGGTTGCAGTTGCTCGCGAATGCAGTGGCAACCGGCGCTGCGCTGTTTGTGCTGATTACAATTTTTGGGCCCGTATCGGGCGCATCTTTTAATCCGGTTGTGTCCACAATCGGGTGGATGCGAAACAAGACTTCCATCGCCGAACTCAGTGCTGACATCGTTGCGCAAATTGCGGGTGCCATAGCGGGATGCATTCTGGCGAATGCGATGTTTGGGCTGGCGATTTTTCAGGCGTCGTCCAAAATTCGCAGCGGTGGAGCATTGTGGCTGTCGGAGGTGGTTGCCACGGCAACCCTGGTCGTAATCATTTTTGCAGCCATTGAAACGCAGCAAGCGCACAAGATTGCGGCACTCGTCGCCGCCTGGATTACCGGGGCGTATTGGTTTACCGCGTCGACAAGTCTGGCAAATCCTGCAGTCACCATTGGGCGAATGTTCTCAGACTCCTTTGCTGGCATCGCGCCGCGCTCAACTCCCATGTTCGTCTTGATGCAGGTTCTCGGCGGCGCTGTTGGATGGGTGCTTGTGGCTGCGATTTGGAAAGAGCGCCGCCAATCATCGTGACTGGAATATTGTTTCTGTGCGTGCACAATGCGGGCCGCTCGCAGATGGCTGCAGGATTTGCACGCAGCATCGGCGGCGATCGGGTGCAGATTTATTCGGGTGGGAGCGAGCCGCGAGAGACTGTCAATCCCGTCGCCATACAAGCGATGGCCGAGGTCGGGATCGACATTTCTGCTTATCAGCCCCAGAAGTTTTCAATGGAAATACTCAATGCCGTTGATGTCGTCGTCACCATGGGATGCGGAGATGCATGCCCATACATTCCCGGAAAAAAGTATGTCGATTGGCCACTTGATGATCCGGCTGGGCAGGCAATCGATGCCGTGCGCCCGATTCGGGATGCAATCCGGAAAAACGTGATGCAGCTTTTGTCCGCGCACCCGTAAAGAGAATCCATTCTTTGATGGCTTTTGGGTGGCGCTGTGCGGTGCCTCGCAAAACTGCAATTGGCGCTTTGAAAGTGTGGATGCGCAACAATAAACATTCTCGAAGCTGCTTGGTGGAATCACTATGTTGCAAGTGGTTTACTATGCGTCCGCTATTAATTTAGCAAGTATGTTTCTGTGGCTTGCGGTACAGACAGTGTTTTTGGATATTTATTCTTGATTTCTGAAAGCGCATATGATTGATGTGGCAAATCCAAATTGATGCAAACTAAGTTACGCGCTGGTGGCTGGATGATGGACGGGCATGGCGCAATCCGCTGCGCGGACTGCGCTGCATCGCGCGGCGGCGTGTTGCAGATGCACAGACTGTGGTGGCCGCTATGACGGCAGCGCTGCCCGAAGGTGCGCCAGCAGCGGCCGGCGAAGCTGCAGCGCAGCTGCAACAGCTTGCGGCGCAAAGCCGGCAGCTTGCGGGGCAGGCGCGCACCCTGGCTGCGCAGCGCCGGCAGATCAGCGCGGAACTTAAGCAGCTGGCTGCCGAGCGCAAGCAGCTGGCAGGCCAGCGCACGCAGCTCACCCACCGGGCCAAGGAGCTGGCTGCGCAGCGCCGGCAGCTCAAGGACCAGTCGCGGCAAATTGTGGACCCGGCATACCGGCCGGCAGCGGTGCCAACCGCAGCGGCGGCCGCAGCGCGGAATGCGCTGCGCGCCAAAGCTGTTGCCGCCGCCAATGTGCCGGCAAGTAATTTGACGGCGCAACCGGCCAACGAAACGCTGCCCGGACTTTTGCAATCCGTGCGCGGTGCAGCGCGGCTGCGCGCGGCGGATTGGCAGCGGCCCACGGCCCGGGCGCAGCATCCAACAAACCCACCTGCGGATGAAATCGCAGCGCAGGTTGCCAACGCTGCGGCACTTATCAACGCGCTTTTCTCGCAGCTTGGCGGCCTTGAGTTGCAGCAGCGCTCGCTGGTCGCGCAGTCCGCGCTGCTGGATGCGCAAGGCTCTGGTGATGGCATCCCGGCGCGCCCGCCATCTGCGGCGCAAGTCCGCACTTAGCCATAGCGCTGCGGGCTGCCCAAAAGTGAGCGTGCAGTTTGTTGCGGAGTGGCGCCAGTCAACTTGGGTGCAGCCGGGCGGCGTGTTTGCAATTTTCGTCTGATCGCGCTTAGTTGCTGCGCGGAGTTTTCATGAGCTGTCGGGCAGCGTTTGTATTTAGCAGCGGGCTGCTTCTGGTGGCAGTTGCGTGCAGTGCCGCACCCGTTGCCACCAGCGTTGTGGCGAAGCGCACGCCCCGGCCGCCGCCGGCGCCCACCACTTCAGCAAGCTTGGGTGCGGGCGTGCCGTCTGATGTCGCAGTGCCATCCGGAACTGCGGTGCTGGCGCCTACATCTTTGCATCCCGGCACTGCTTACCATTTTGCGGTAGACCAAAGCCGCTGGCAATTGAAGGCTGCTGACGGCGGCATTGGCGACGAAGTGCTCATGAACGGCTGCAAGCTGGCAGTGCGCCGCGTGCTGCGCCCGGTGCGTCCCAACCTGACCGAGATTGCAATGCCATCTCTGGCACCCGCGCCCGGAAACGAATGGGTGGCGGTCGAAATCATGGTGGGCAGAACGGACGGCGAGTGCGGCGCGGCCAATCCGCAGTATTCGGCGCGCGTGTTTGACCGCAACGGCATCTCGTACCCCACCGTTGTGCTGCATCGGGACTTGGGTTTTCCGGCTGCGGCAAGCATGCTGCCCGGTGCCATGGTCGTCGGCAGAATTTATTTTGAGGTGCCAGTGGCGGCCACGCTGATCGCGCTGCAGTGGAACTGGTATCCAGACCGCTTTGTGACTCAGATAGATCTGGGCTTGTAGCCAAGCAGAGGCTGGCAACTAGCGCGCTGGCTGGCATTGATGGTGTGGCGGCCGGCGGTGTACGGGCCGATCCCGATGCTATAATGCCCGCAGCGCAGTGACGTTCAACCGCCTGCATTTCCCCGAGTCTGACAGGAAACTTCGTGCCTGATTCAAATAAGACCAACGGCGCCGGCAAACGGCGTGCTTCGGCTGCCAAAGCAGCAGCCGGACTGACGCGCCGCCAGCAAGCGGACATTCTGGCTGGCGTGCTGGCGCTGGCCGGCTTGGCGCTCGGGCTGCTGCTGCTTTCCAGCAGCAACAGTGCGCCGGCACAGTGGCTGGTGACCGGCCTTGCGCAGCTGGTGGGTTGGGGCAAGTATCTGGTCCCGGTTGCGCTGCTGGGGACGGCCGCGCTACTTGTGGCGCCGCATTTTTCCGAAGTGCAGCCGCAGGTGCAAGCCGAGCGGGCCAGTGGTGCGGTGATGCTGTTCTTTGGCCTGCTGGCACTTTCGCATTTTGTGCAGTTTGTTCCGGAAGTGCGCAGCTGGGAGCTGGCTGCAGCGGGCAGCGCGGGTGGTTATGTTGGCGCGTGGCTCGCCATAATTCTGGCGGAGCGCGTGGGCCAGCTTGGCAGTGCGGTGGTGCTGCTGGGTTGGCTGCTGGTGGCGGCATTCATGGTGTCCGGTGCCACGGCTGCGCAAGCTTGGCAGCGCGTGCGGGCAGTGTTTGCAGCACGGGCCGGCGGCCAGAGCGCACTGGCCGCAGCCGCGCAGCCGGAGCCACCGGTGCAGCTGCCGCTGCCCAAGGTGCCGGATGCCATTGCGGAGACTGCCACAAAGCGCCGCGTGCGGCCGGCTGTGCCCAAACCCGCGGAAGCGCTGCCGGATGCCAATGCGGAGACTGCCACCAAGCGCCGCGTGCGGCCGGCCGTGCCCAAACCCGCCACTGTGGCAGCTGCCGCCACCGAGCCTGAGGCGCAGTTTACGCAGGCATACACCGGCGGTGCAGACTGGGCACTGCCCTCCATTTCAGAAATATTGGATCCGGGCACGGTGGCAGTTGCCGACGACGAGTATGACGAGCAGCGCGCGCGTTTGATTGAGGAGACGCTTGAATCATTTGGTGCGCCGGCGCGGGTGGTGGAGGTAAACCGCGGGCCCACCGTAACGCAGTATGGCGTGGAGCCGGACTTTATGCCGGCGCGGGGTGGCAAGCGCACGAAGGTAAAGGTGAACAAGATTTCGTCGCTGGCGGGCGATCTGGCGCTGGCGCTGGCTGCGCCGTCCATCCGCGTGCAAGCGCCGGTGCCCGGCAAGGGCTTTGTGGGCATCGAGGTGCCGAACAAGCACGGCACAGTTGTGGCGCTGCGCGACTCGATGGAGACGCCCGAGTACAAGAAAGTCAAGTCGTCGCTGGCGCTGGCGTTCGGGCAGGATGTTTCCGGGCGCGCGGTGTGCGCGGACCTCACCACGATGCCGCACTTGCTGATTGCCGGCACCACCGGGTCCGGCAAGAGTGTGTGCGTCAATGGCATCATCACCAGCCTGCTGCTGAACAACACGCCGAAACAGCTGCGCATATTGATGGTGGATCCCAAGCGCGTAGAGCTGACCATTTACAACGGCATTCCGCACTTGCTGGCGCCGGTGGTAACGGACCTTGAGCGGGTGGTGAAGAGCCTGCAATGGATTGCGCGCGAGATGGAGAACCGCTATACAAAGTTTGCCCAGTTTGGCGCGCGCAATATAGTGGACTTCAACGCCAAGGCGCCCGCCAAGGATGAGGAATTGCTGCCGTATTGGGTGGTGATCATTGATGAGCTGGCGGATTTGATGATGCTGGCGCCCGATGAGGTGGAGCGCCTGCTGGCGCGGCTGGCGCAGATGGCGCGCGCCACCGGCATTCACTTGATGATTGCCACGCAGCGCCCGTCGGTGGATGTGGTGACCGGCCTGATCAAAGCCAACTTTCCAGCGCGGATTGCCTTTGCGGTTGCGTCTTCCATTGACAGCCGCGTGATCCTTGACCATTCCGGCGCCGAGCAGCTGCTGGGGCGTGGTGACATGCTCTTTCTGGCGCCGGATGCATCCGCGCCGCAGCGCATTCAGGGTGTGTTTGTTTCGGACGCAGAGATTCAAAAACTGGTGGCGTACTGGCGCGAGCAGGACCGCGAGCGCGAAGCCGGCAAGCTGCGCAAGCTGGGCTTGCTGGCCAGCGCGCAGCCGGTGGAGCCGCCACCGGCAGTGCCGTGGGAGCAAAGCGAGGAGGTCGCTGCGCCCGCAGACCAGGATGACCTGTATGCGCAGGCGCTGACAGTTGTGCGCGAAGCACGCAAGGCGTCCATCTCGCTGCTGCAGCGCCGCTTGCGGGTGGGCTACACGCGCGCCGCCAAGCTGATTGATGCGCTGGAGGAAGCCGGCATGGTGGGGCCCGCCAAGCCCGGCGCACAGCAGCGCGAGGTGACGGACTTTGGCGAAGAAGCGCTGCTGGAAGACCAGCCCGGCGCACCGCTCTAAAGCAGCCCGCATGCGCGCCATGGCTGCTGCGCTGCTGGTATTGGTGCTGTGCGGCTGCAGCGTCCAGCCGCCGCCAACCCCCACGGCTGCGCCAACGGCTGCGCCCAGCGCAACGCCCGTTCCGCCAACCAGTACCCCCGTTCCGCCAACCGCCACGCCCGTGCCGAAGCTGCGCCTTGGCTTGCTGGATGCGGGTGAGCTTGCTTCCGGCGCCGACCTGATTGCGCTGCTGGATGCCGGCGCCTCAGAATTTGCGGCGGCGCACGCGCTGCCGTACACAATGCTGGCTGCGCCGGATGTGCCCGCAGCAATTGCGGCGCGCATCGCTGCGGGCGACAATGTGCTGGTGCTGGCGGGCGACGGGCAGGGAGCTGCGGTCAGCGCCGCCGCCGCTGCGCATGTTGCGGTCACTTTTATTTACATGGGCCAGCCGGCGCCGGCTGCAACTAACAATTTGATTGTGCTCGGCGCGGATGGATTTCCCGCCGACGAGCTGGGCTTTTTGGCCGGGCTGGCTGCCGGCGCTGCCTCGCGCTCTGAGGTTGTGGCGGCCGTCGTTTCATTGTTTGATGTTAGCGGGCGCGCCTTTGACAGCGGCTTTCAAAACGGAATGCGCGTTGCCTGCGCCCGCTGCAAATACATCCAGATTGACACGCGCATCTACGCGGGCCTGGATGTGCAGCAGGCGCTGCTCATTCGCCTGCGCGAGGACGAAAAGGTGGACACGCTGTGGGTGGCGCCCGGCGCCGGCGGGGATTGGCTGCTGGAAGGTTGTGCGCAGCAAGGCTGCAGTATTGTGACAAATGGAAAGCCAGCGGCAAAGCTGGAGCCGGCGGTGGCTGCGGTGGTTGCGTTGCGCCCGGACCTGCCGCTAACCGCTATTCTGGATGCACTGTGGGAAGAGCGCGCTCCGGTGGTGCCCGTTATGCTTAACGCCGCCAGTGGCGCACTGCAGCTGCAGCCGCTTGGCGCACGCGCTGCGCTCACAGCCGGGGACGTGAGTGTGGTGATGGATTTTGCCAACCGGCTCGCCAGCGGCGAGCTGGCCACAGGCGTTGATCCCGCCACCGGTTTGCCTTACTAAGTTCGGCGGGCATGCCCGCGGCGCACGCTTACAAGCGCAGGCTGCAATGCTAAATTTCCCGGCCTGTGCAGCGCCAAGCGCATTGTTAATGCTCTGACCTTGTATGCTGGATTCACTGTGATCTATGTATGCCGGTTCCCAGCAATGCGCGCACGCAGTGCAATGCAAAATAGCCCGGCACTATAATTAATTTCATGTCGAAGGCCGTGCGCACCTGGCTGCTGGCGGCTGTATTGCTGGGCGCAGCTTGGCTGCGGGTTTGGCGGCTGGCCGCGGTGCCGGCCGGCCTGCACTACGATATCGCCAGCAACGCGATCCTTGCCGGCCAAATTGCCTTCGAAGGCTACCGGCCGGTCTTCATTGACGCATACAGCGGGCGCGAAGTGCTCTTTCTTTACTCCGCTGCGCTGCTGTTCCGCGCGTTGGGTTCGTCCATCTTTGCGCTGCGGCTGGCTGGCGCCTTTTGGGGCATCGCCGGAATAGCCGCGTGTTACTTTGCTGCGCGCCAGCTGGCACGCGCATCCGGGCATGCGCGTGCCAGTGCAGTGCTTGCGGCGCTTTTCCTTGCGGGTTGTTTTATGCATGTGGTGTTTTCGCGGTTTGGGCTGCGCGTTGTTACGCTGCCCACTGTGCAGGCGCTTGCCGTGGGCTGGCTGGTCTGCGCGCTGCAGCGCGGCCACTGGCGCGCGTGGCTGCTGGCCGGCTTGTTCACCGGGCTGACGGCGCACACCTATCTCGCCGGGCGTTTTTTGCCGGTGCTGCTGCTGCTGGCGCTGACCGTCTTTGTGGTGGCGCTGCCGCGCGCGCAGCGTCCGGCAGTGTTTGGGCCGCTGGTGCTCTTTTTTGCGGCAGCAGCTGCTGTGTTTGCGCCATTGGGATTGCACTTCTGGCAGCAGCCGGCGCTGTTTTGGGAGCGCGCAGCGCAGGTGGGTGTGCGCGCGGGCGAGGGAGCGTTGCTGTTGCGCAACACACTGGCCGCTGCCGGAATGGTGCTGCTTGAGGGCGAGCCCTATTCGCGCTACAACATTCCGGGCCAGCCAGTGCTGGGTGCGCTGGCCGGCCTGCTGGCAATTGGCGGTTTGGCGCACACACTGCTGCGCGCTGCGCAATGGCACGCCAGCCCGGCGGGCCGCGTGCGCGCGGCTGCGCTGGCCAGCGAAGCGCTGCTGCTGGCGTGGGTGCCCGTGTACCTCATTCCCACTGCGTTGGCGGTGCATGAGATCACGCCCTCCAACACGCGCGCATTTGGCATGCTGCCGCTGCTAATGGTGTTCCCGGCACGCGGCGCTTGGCTGCTGCTGCAATGGCTGCGCCAGCCGCATGCGCAAGGGCTGCCTAAATGGCCTGCGCCGCGCCAGCGCTGGCTGGGCGCAGCCGCGCTGCTGTTTGTGCTGGTCTTTGCGCAGGCAGCGCGTGATTACTTTTATGTGTGGCAGGCGCTGCCCGCGCAGCAGCTGGACAACGACGGCGACCTGGTGGCTGCGGCTAGCTACCTGAATGCCAATGCCGATGTGACGGCCGGCGCGCGTGTGTTTATGTCCGCGCTGCACTTCCGCCATCCCACCGTTGCCTACATTGCCCGTGACTATGAGCGCATCCGCTGGCTCACGGCTGCGCACAGTCTGGCAATTCCCGGCAGCGGTGCAGCCGTCTTTATTTTTCCGCAATCAGCCGAGCCGCCGCCAGAGTGGCTGGCAGGCTGGGAAGGTGCGCTGCGTGCTGCACCGCTTGATGCGCTGGGGCACGCCGACTTTCGCGTATATCAATTTGCGGATGCAGCCCAAGTTCGATTGCCTGCAGCGTTGCCCGCCGCTGCAAATTTTGGCAACATTGCCGCCATCACGGGCTACAGCGTGAGCAATGCGCGGGCGGGGGAGACACTGCGGGTGGATCTGCGCCTGCAAGTGCTCAACGTGCCGCTACAACCGGACTACCGCGTGGTGGCGGACCTGCTTGATGCGCGCGGCAACTACTGGGGCCAGGCGTTCAATGATGCAGATCCCGCTGCGCAATGGCAGCCCGGTGATACGCTGCTCACGCGTCTGCAATGGCAGCTGCCCGCCGGCCTGCCGCCGGGTGCGTACACGCTGCGCACCACCATCTACTCGCCGCTGGCGCAACAGCAGCTGCCTGCGATTAACGCCGATGAAATGTCTGCTGCCGCAGCATTCATAGGGCCGGTGCTGGTGGCGCGGGCGGCGCTGCCGCAGCTGCTGCCGCTGCCTGCGCAATCGGCTGCGGCGCAGGCGGGCGGTGTGCGTTTGCTGGGCTTCGATGTTTCAGGCACGCCGCTGCGGCCCGGGGAGGCACTGCCGCTGACGCTGTACTGGCAGGCGGTTACTGCACAGCATGCCGGCTTGCAGCTGCAATTGCTGCTGGGCGCGGTTGAGCTTTACAGTGGCGGCCCGCTGGCAGGCAGCTATCCCAGTGCAGCGTGGCAGACGGGCGAGGTGCTGCTGGACAAAATGCTGCCGCGCTTGCCGCGCACAATGCAAGCCGGAACCCATGTATTGCGCCTGCGGCTGGCTGCCGGCGGCCAGCAAGCGGAGGCGGTACTAGGCAGCGTGCAGGTGGCAGCGGTGGCGCGCGTATTCAGTGTGCCGCGCGAAGCGCACCCATTGGATGCAGCGTTTGGCAGCGAGCTGCGCCTGGCGGGCTACGCGTTTGATGCAGCGCGCGGGCTTACTTTGCACTGGCAGGCGCTGGCGCCAATTGATGTGGACTACACCGTGTTTGTGCATGTAATGAATGCGGACGGCAGTGCCGCTGCCCAAAATGACAGCATGCCGCAGGCGGGTGCATACCCAACGCGCCTGTGGGTGGCGGGCGAGTATGTGGCAGATGCGCACGCGCTGCAGTTGCCAAGCGGCCGCTACCGCGCAGCTGTGGGCATGTATGCTGCCGAAACCGGCACGCGCCTGCAGCTGGCGGACGGCAGCGACTCAGTACTGGTTGATTTTGCAGTGCCCTGACTTTTGCGGGCACAGGTGCGCGGCAATAGCCAACTTGCGTTAGCGTGCCGGAGTTGGGTCCGCTGCCGGCTGATCCTGAATCCGTCGTTACGGAAATGCCCGAACTGGAGTGTCAACTAGCGGCGAGCAAGCTGCGCAAGCCGGGCACGATCTGTTGTTGCACGATGCGCGCTTCAGTGCTGCGCCGACCCCGGAACTGGAGTTTGATCAGGTAGTTTGAACCAATGGAACTGATCCTGTGCGCGTTAATAAATAGAGCAGGGCCCCCCCCGCCACTAAATGCATCACCTCTAGTAAAACAATCATTAGCATTGGTGCATTGGGCAAGGTCAACGGGCCAGGGACAAAGGCAAGTAGCACTAGAATGGCAATGATCGTAAACCAACGATTCGGGTTCCTCGTCCAGCGGTAGAAAAGGGTATAGACTAAAGTGCCCACCAAAAGGGGGGCAGTAGACGCGAGGATGACGGAGGCTAGGGTAATCGGTGTCCCCATCGGTGTCATCACGTCTGCCGGGAAGCCGCCGAGGGCTGAGCCGGTGACATAAAGAATAGTGTTGATAACCGCGGCAATCCCGGCTGCGGTCAGCCCCTGTCGCCAAGTGGTAGCCATTGAAAGCTTAGGTCGGGCAATAGTTGTTGTAGACATGAAATTCCTCTTTATTTATGTACTTCATCGGTTTCGAAAATAATGCATTTGCTGCAGATCAGCCATGCAATCAGCGCGCCAGCTAACCTCATTGAGCTCCTGTCCCCCTTTTGAACTAGTCTAGAAACCTATATTTTCTTTCACGATAATCACTGTGATTCGACCAGGGGTGATTTCGCGGTTCACCACTAAAAGTTTGCCAACCACGCTGTGTGCCTTATAAATCTTGAAAGCGCGTTCATCTTCTAGGGGCAGGACGTATTCATTAATTCGTTTCAAACCTTCTTCATTATTTGACACGATCTTCTGTGAGCCAACCACCCAGATAACCTTGCTGGCGCCTGCACCGTAAGGTCCCAACTGACTGCCCGTCGCAGAGGCGATCATGGCAACGCCGCTTTCGGTCAGCGCCTGCACACTTCCGAGTACGTATTCAGGGGACGCGCCAAGTTTGACCATCTCGCGTTGCTGGGTCTGATAATCAAGTTTTGACAGTTTGACGCGGACAGAGTCATAGCGCCCCGATTTATCAACGTCTTCGGTAATACCAAGTTGGTCAAGCGTGACTGAACTGGAAATGAAAGCCTCTGCGCCAGCAGGGAGCAATTCGGCAACTTTCTTGCGCGCGTCCGCTCCGGTTTCAACAACAATGGCGATCATTCCATTGGCTGCAAGAGCCTCCACCGTGCGTTTGATCTGTGCATCGGAAGCAAGCCTTGCATATTTGGAAGTAGGTGGTGTCATTACTTTTTCTCCTCTGATTTAATATTTAATGTTAGAATTCAATAGTCTTCTAAACAACACATGATGGCTATCTTATTTCCTGAGTTGGCTTTAGACAACCGTCAGATGTCCGGAATCGTTGGATAAGCAACACAGGAGCGAAAATGTCGTCTATTTCCAAAAAGGAAGACCCTCGGATCACACGCACCCGAAATCTGATTCTGGAATCTTTCGGGCAGCTTCTCACCAAAAAAGGATTTGATACCATCACCATACAAGACCTGACTGACAAGGTCCAGATCAACCGGGCCACTTTTTATGCGCACTTTCAAGATAAATATGCCCTGCTCGATTATTTTGTTTCCCAACTATTAAGGCAGAAAATCGACGCTCGGGCACTGGGTGCCTGCCAATACTCCCCTGATAATCTCAAGATATTAATCCTCACCGTAGTGGAATTTCGATCACAAGTACGTAAGGACTGGGCAAACGCGACCCAGACATTCGATGCTCTTGTGGAAGGAGCGATAAAAAAGCTTATATTTGATTTGTTCATGCACTGGTTGGACAAGTTGAAGACAGGTGTGTCACACGAAATTTCTGCCACAGTTGCCGCCTCAGCGATCTATGGGTTGGCAAACTATTACAGTCGGGCAAAGAAACGGCCTGCGCTCGAAAAATTTGTGGACGAAGCGTTTCTGCTGGTGGCAGTTAATCTGGAGCAGTTTGCGTGAGCACGCAGGGGCGCGGGGCCCGCAATAATCAGTTGAACTGCAGCTCGGCAGAAGCGAATTTCTGATCCGCGGTGCATCTGCGATTCTGGTGGGGCAGGCATTTGCGGTTATTCGCGTGGTAACGCCCGTGGCACACTGGCTGCGTCAAAAGTACCTTTCTCCAGATTAAAATAATTTATGCGACAAGTCCGCGAGTGGGTTACGTTTTGGGTATTGGCGATTGTGCTGTGGGGGCCCTCGTTCCTGCTGATCAAGGTGGCGCTGCGCGAGCTGGAGCCCGTAATGGTGGTGGCGCTGCGCATCTCGCTGGGTGCAGCGGGCTGCTGGGCGGTGCTGTTGTGGCAGCGCATTCCGCTGCCAAGCCAGCCGCGCCTGTTGCTGGCGCTGGTGCTCTTCGGGTTGGTGAATACCGCTGCCCCATTTCTGCTCATCACCTGGGCAGAGCAATTCATTGACTCGGGCGTGGCCGGTATTTTAAACGGAACCATGCCATTCTTTACTACACTGATTGCACACTTCTTTTTGGCGGATGACCGCATCACGCCGCTGAAGCTGCTGGGCCTGGCGCTGGGTTTTGCGGGAATGGTGTTTTTGGTGGGCGGCAACCTGCAAACTGCCAACTGGCTGGGCAGCCTGCGCGGCCAGCTGGCTGTGATTGTGGCCTGCGTGTGTTACGCCTGCGGCGCGGTATACAACAGCCGTGCGTTGCGCGGCCACCGGCCGGAGGTGATAGCGGCCTTTTCGCTTACGGGAGCGGCAGCCTGGTTGTGGGTGGCTGCGTTTGTCAGCGGCACGGAGTTGCGCCTGCCCGCCAGCAGCGCGGTGTGGCTGGCGGTGTTGTGGCTGGGGCTGATGGGTACGGCGCTGGCATATACAGCCGCCTTTTATCTGATGCGCAGCTGGGGTCCCACGCGTGTTTCGCTGCTTACCTATGTGCTGCCGGTTGTGGCTGTTACGCTGGGCGTGGTATTCCTGGGGGAAGCGCTGCACTGGCAGCTGGTGGCGGGCGGGCTGCTGGTGCTGGCCGGCATTGCCGTGGTGAACCTGCGCCGCAGCGTGGCTGGGCGCACTGCCACGCACCGCAGCATTCCTGCCAGTGAGTGATGCGGTTAAAATGTTGATATGAAACGCGCCGTGAGTATCAGCCTCGGATCCTCCAAGCGAGACAAGCGCGTGCAGCTGGAGCTGCTGGGCGAGCAGGTGGTCATCGAGCGCATTGGCACCGACGGCGACATGGAACGCGCAGCGCAGCTCTATCGCGAGCTGGACGGGCAGGTGGATGCGTTTGGCGTGGGCGGTGCAGACCTTGGCTTGCTGGTGGATACCAAGTGGTACCCGCTGCACTCCGTGAAGCCGATGGTGCGCTTCATACATAAAACGCCGGTGGTGGATGGCACGGGTCTAAAGACCACATTGGAGCGCGGTTCGGCAGCTTTTCTGGAGCAGGCGGTGGGTGCACAAGTGCAGCCCAAGCGCGCACTCTTCACAGCCGGTTCGGACCGCTGGGGCATGTCGGTTGGCTTTCTGGAGCAGGGCTACGATTGTGTGTTTGGAGATTTAATGTTTGCGCTGGATGTGCCCATCCCGCTGCGCTCGGCGCAAGCCGTGAAGCGCCTGGCGGCGGTGTTGATGCCGCTCGTAAGCCGGCTGCCGTTCTCCATGATCTACCCCACAGGCGACAAGCAGGAGGCCTTTGTGCCCAAGCATGAGCGCTGGTACAAGTGGGCCACCGTGCTGGCGGGTGACTGCCATTTTATTAAACGCCACATGCCATTGCAGCTGCCGGGGCGCACGGTGGTAACCAACACCACCACCGCGGCGGATGTGCAGCTCTTCCGCGAGCGCGGCATCCGCTACCTTGTGACCACCACGCCGGTGCTGGAGGGGCGCTCGTTTGGCACCAACATGATGGAGGCTGCGCTGGTGGCGGTGGCCGGCAAAGGACGCAAGCTGACAACGCCCGAACTTGTGGACATGATTGCGCGCCTGGACTTCAAGCCGCAGCTGCAGCAGCTGAACTAAGGGCGGCCGGCGTGTTAAGTTGCTGCCGGCCTGCAAGCTGATGGATGCCATTGTCGGAGCGGGCGGCGTGGTGCGCGCCGATGATGCGCTGCAGTCGGTGGCGCCGGTGGGCACGCCCAAGGCACTGCTGCCGCTGCTGGGGCGCCCAATGGTGCAGTACGTGCTGGATGCCATCAGCAAAGTGGCGCGCATTCAAAATGTGATTGTGATTGGATTGGATGCGCAGCATGGGCTGGCCTGCCCCGGCAAGCAGCTAGTGTATCTGCCGTCGGCCGGCAGCTTGTTTGACAATGCGCGCCAGGGCTGCCGTGCCATTTTGGAACGCAACCCCGCCAGCCGGCTTGCAGTCTGGTTTAGCGCAGATGTGCCGCTGATAACACCCGCCATGGTGGACTGGTTCCTCGACCGCACACTAGAAAGCGACCGCGATCTTTTTTACCAGCTGATCCGGCGCGAGGTGATGCTCAAGCGCTTCCCCGAGAGCAAGCGCACCTACACGCATTTGCAGGACCGCGTGGTGTGCGCGGGCGATGTGGCTGCAATTACGCCAGCGGTGGGCGCGGGTGCGCATCCATTGTGGGAGCAGATTACCGCCGCACGCAAGAACCCGCTGCGCCAGGCACAGATAGTGGGCGTGCAATTTCTGTGGCTGCTGCTCACGCGCCAGCTGAGTGTGCCGCGGGCGGAGCAGCTGGCGGGGCAGCGCCTGGGCCTGAGCGGTGTGCTGCTGGACTGCCCGTTTGCGGAGATGGGCATGGATGTGGACAAGCCGCTGCAATATGCGCTGGCCGAGCGCGAACTGCGCGCGGCGCGCACATGACGCAAATGGCGCCGGCATTGGAGCGGCTGCTGGCACTGGATGCGCGCTGGACGGCGCGCTTGTGCATTGCCGGCCGCCCGGGCACACTGCGCAGCGTGGCTGCCGTGCTGGCGCATTCCGGCGACAGCTGGTTTTGGGCTGCGGGCCTGGCGCTGGTGGGGTGGCGCGGCGGGCCGCAGTGGCGCCAATGGAGTGCGCTGCTGTTTGGCGCAATCTTTGCCGTGGCGCTGGGCGTGCAGGCGCTTAAGCTGCTGTTGCGCCGCAGCCGGCCGGCCGGCGAGTGGGGCGCCATCTACCGCAAAACCGACCCGCACTCTTTTCCGTCCGGGCATGCCACCCGCGCAGCCTTGCTGCTGGGGCTGGGCTATGTGCTGGGGCCGCCATGGTTTGCGGTACTGATGCTGCTGTACTCGCCTGCAATGGCGCTGGCGCGCATTGCAATGGGCGTGCATTATCTTTCTGATGTGCTGGCGGGATATGCGCTTGGCCTGCTGCTGGCAGTTGCGCTGGGGCGCTGGTTTGGCGCTGCGGGCTGGCTGCCGGTGTGGTAGCCGGCTGCGCGCTGCAAGCCATGCGTAGTTAGCCAACGCCACCTGCCGCAGCGCGCGCGACGATCCCTAGCATGCAGCAGTTGTTTTCCGATGCGGGCTCGGATTCAGCGCCACCGCCACCAATTGGTGTGGCGCCGGCTTTTTGGTTTTGGCTCAAACTGGGCTTCATCAGCTTCGGCGGACCGGCAGGTCAAATCGCCATCATGCATGAAGAGCTGGTGGTGCGTCGGCGTTGGATCTCTGAAAAGCGCTTTCTGCATGCGCTCAATTACTGTATGGTGTTGCCGGGGCCCGAGGCTCAGCAACTGGCCACCTACATCGGTTGGTTGATGCACAAAACGCCTGGGGGGGTGATAGCCGGCGCATTATTCGTTCTGCCTTCTCTGTTTATCCTCATTGCCCTGTCTTATATCTACAATGCCTTTGGCGCAGTGCCTGCCGTTGCCGGATTTTTCTACGGCATCAAGCCCGCGGTCACCGCCATCGTGTTGCAAGCATCCCACCGCATCGGTTCGCGCGCCCTAAAGAACCACGCAATGTGGGCGATTGCTGCGGCCAGCTTCGTGGGCATATTTGCGCTTCGGCTGCCTTTTCCAATCATCGTAGTGGGGGCGGCGGTCATCGGAAGTTTTGGCGGGCGCATGGCGCCCAATCTTTTTAAAATCCCTGATGCGCACGGGCGTGGGGAAAAATCATATGGTGCTGCAATAATCGATGACCACACGCCAACCCCCGAGCATGCCCTTTTTACGTGGCACCGGTTGTTCCGGGTGGTTCTTGTGGGTGCCCTTCTGTGGCTTGTTCCCATCGTCCTGTTGGGGCTGAACTTTGGATGGGACCATACGGTCTTGCAAATGAGTTGGTTCTTTACGAAGGCCGCGTGGCTTACATTTGGCGGCGCTTATGCGGTGTTGCCATATATCTACCAGGGTGCAGTGGGGCAATACGGATGGCTCACACCCACACAAATGATCGACGGATTGGCGCTGGGTGAAACAACGCCCGGCCCTTTGATCATGGTGGTGGCGTTTGTGGGCTTTACTGGTGGTTACTTGAAAGAGATTCTTGGCCCGCACAGCCAGTTTCTTGGCGGTGCTTTTGCAGCCAGTCTCGTGACCTGGTTCACATTTTTGCCGTCCTTCCTGTTTATTTTGGCCGGGGGACCCTTTGTAGAAAGCACGCACAACGACCTCAAATTTACCGCACCCCTATCCGCCATCACCGCGGCTGTAGTGGGTGTCATTTTGAACTTAGCGATGTTCTTCGGGTATCACGTGCTGTGGCCGCAAGGCTTCACAGGTGGGTTTGACATGCCTTCCGCACTGATTGCGCTAGCCGCGGCGTTCATTGTGTTCAAATATAAACGCAGTGTGATACAGGTCGTCGTGCTCAGCGGTTTGGCGGGAGTGATTATTAAATTTATCTTGGCACACTAAGTGAACCAACGGCAAGCGGTTCGAGCGCAACGCTAAGTAGACCAATATTCTCCGGAAACTTCAATGCGATACCTAAGCATGTTCAAAGATTGCATGATACGGGGTGGCACCGGAGCTGATCCCGGAACTGGAGTTCGACCAGACATTGGGGTGGTGAAACCGCGGTGCAGAAATTGCACATGCGGCGGAGCGCGGATTGGTGTGGATCAGACGCTGGCTTGGTGCGGTGAGTGGTGTGGACCACCAATACCGGTTTACAGAAGTTGGGCAATTTTCATTGGTTATGCGGACCAATTCTTTCTGAATATAAAAACGTAGTCATTGCCCGTCAGGCAATGGTTGGTCGGGGTTAGCACAAAGTGGTACTTGACAAGAATAGGATTAGGACTGAAAATAATCTAAGTTGCACTTGACAATAATAGGAATAGGACTGAAAATAACTGGCATGGAGATCTTCACCAATAGAAGAATCTTTTTGGATTGGAATTTTCCGATCGTAACGACTTAAAGTTTTGTATTTATTTAGGAGATAATAAATTTGCGCATAAATACATTTTGAGGCCCGATAATTGCGTTGTTTTTTGTTTATCTAGTTTAGAT
>OFRD01000162.1_pt1 | contig 25414 bp, 29 predicted proteins | sample 1543041 | NCBI WGS metagenome assembly OFRD01 (sample SAMN07774234, study PRJEB24372) | wastewater metagenome | isolation source: Exp Tend CN 100WW | collected 2016-02
ATGTTCTGCACCCGGCAACCGGCGCGCCAGGCGGCGGCAATGCCGTCGCCGGTGGCGGTGTCGGGGTTGGTGGTGTAGAGGTAGACCTTGCCCGCGCCGCCGGTGGCCAGGATGGTGTGCGGCGCGCGGAAAGTGTGTACCCGGTCGGTGGCCTCGTCCAGCGCGTACAGACCCAGGCACCGATCGTGCAGGCCTTCCGCTAAGCTCAGCTTGCGACCGGTGATCAGGTCCACCAGCGTGTGGTGCTCCAGCAGCGTGATGTTGGGCGACTGGCGCACGCGCTTGATCAGGGTGCGCTGCACGGCCGCGCCGGTGGCGTCAGTGACGTGCACGATGCGGCGCTGGCTGTGGCCGCCCTCGCGCGTGAGGTGCAGCTGGCCGTCTTCCAGGGAGAAGGGCACGCCGAGTTGCTGCAGCCAGGCGATGCTCTCGGGCGCGTGCTCGACCACGAAGCGCGTGGCGGCCGGGTCGCACAGGCCGGCGCCGGCCACCAGGGTGTCGTCCACGTGGGCGTCGAAGCTGTCACCCTCGGCCAGCACGGCCGCGATGCCGCCCTGGGCCCAGGCGCTGGAGCTTTCGCCGAGCGCGCGCTTGGTCAGCACGGCGACGCGGTGCGTGGGCGCCAGATGCAGCGCCGCGCTGAGGCCAGCCAGGCCGCTGCCGACAATCAGCACATCGTAGGAGCGGGAAATTTCAGCCATGCAGGGTCATGATAACGGATGGAGGACGGGCTTGCGTCAAGGTGGGGCGTTCGTCGCCACGTTCACACGAGCTATAAGCCACTTAGGGATGGTCTGATTAATTCAACGCAAGACATTGAAGTCGACTGCCATTTGCCATGGCTTGCGTTGAATTAATCAGACCATCCCTAACGTACCATACACTTGTTTTTATTGACCTATGGCTGATTTGTCAGCTTTTTCAGGAAATCGCAAGTCATGAACAGCGCCACTTCTGTCACGCCCTACGGCACTTTGCCCCCCGCATCGCCCATTGGCGCACGCAAGCCTGTTAGCCTGCCACGCCTGCAAGAATTACGCGATCGCGGTGAAAAAATCACCATGCTGACAGCATACGATGCTACTTTCGCCGCTGTTGCTGATGCTGCAGGCATCGAATGCATATTGGTCGGCGATTCATTGGGCATGGTTTGCCAAGGTCTGCCCAGCACAGTGGGGGTGACGATGGAGACCATGCGTTACCACACAGAAAGCGTCGCACGAGGTTTGAGACGGGTTCAAGGCACCGCCTGGATCATTGGTGATCTGCCTTTTGGTACCTACCAAGAATCACGCGAGCAAGCCTTGCGAAGCGCCACGGTGCTGATGCAGGCGGGTGCTCACATGGTTAAGCTCGAGGGGGGTGGCTGGACCACCGAAATTGTGCATTTTTTGGTAGAACGGGGCATCCCGGTCTGCGCTCATTTGGGACTAACCCCACAAACCGTGCATTCACTGGGTGGTTACCGCGTGCAGGGCAGAGACGATGCGGCGGCTCAAATTCTGCAAAAGCAAGCCCTTGCACTGCAAGATGCAGGTGCCAGCATGTTGGTGCTTGAAATGGTGCCCGCTGCTTTGTCGGCAGAGGTCACGCGTTCCCTACCGCGCTGTCACACGATTGGCATTGGCGCGGGCAAGGACACTGCTGGCCAAGTGCTGGTCATGCACGACATGCTGGGCATCAACTTGGGTAAAAACCCTAAATTTGTGCGCAATTTCATGACCGAACACAACAGTGTTCAAGAAGCCATGAGCGCCTATGTCGCTGCCGTCAAAAAGGGGAGCTTCCCCGACAACCTGCTGCACGCCTGGTGAAGCTTCGCTCAGGATAAAAATATGATCATCGCCCGCTCCATAGCCGAACTGCGCCAGCACCTGGCCCGCAGCAGCTGCCCCGCCTTTGTGCCCACCATGGGCAATCTGCACGCAGGTCACACCACACTGATCGACCGGGCCAAACCTCTGGGCGACTGCACCGTGGCCAGCATCTTTGTCAACCGCTTGCAGTTTTTGCCCCACGAAGACTTTGACAGTTACCCCCGCACCTGGGAAGCAGACTGCGCCAAGCTGGAGGCCGCAGGCTGCGACGTGGTGTTTGCCCCGCGCGAGACCGACCTGTACCCCGAGCCCCAAACCGTCAAGGTTCAAGCCGACCCGGTGCTGGGCGACATCCTGGAAGGCGAATTCCGCCCGGGCTTTTTCACGGGTGTGTCCACCGTGGTCATGAAGCTGTTCATGAGCGTGTTCGCAGGCAAGACCGAGGGCGTGGCCGTGTTCGGCAAAAAGGACTACCAGCAGCTCATGGTGATCCGCCAGATGGTGCGCCAGTTTGCGCTGCCCATTGAAGTGATGGGCGTCGAGACCTGCCGGGCTGCCGATGGCCTGGCCTTGAGTTCGCGCAACGGCTACCTGTCAGAAGCCGAACGCGCCGAAGCGGTGCAACTGTCATTGGCTTTGCGTGAACTGGGGCGAGATGCCTTAGCGGCTGCCGACGCGCTGCACGCCCATTTGCCCGCGCTGGAGGCCAAGGCCATGGCAGGCCTGCGCCAACGTGGCTGGCAAGCCGACTACCTCACGGTTCGCCGTCGCCACGACCTGCAAGCACCGCAGGCGGGTGATGCGCTGGTGGTGTTGGGCGCGGCAAAACTGGGTGCCACCCGTCTGATCGACAACTTCGAAATCTGAGTCTGCCGTCACGGCTGAGCAGAAGGCTTAAACAGCTTCGCCCCGAGGCCCACGCCCCATCAAGACCTGCACAGCCTCAGACGCCTTCAAACGTCCATCGAGCAGCGCCACCACCGCTTCGGTGATGGGCATGTCAACGCCCAAACTCTGGGCGCGTTGCCACACGGTGCGCGCGCTGTAGACACCTTCGGCCACATGACCCAGTGAGGTCACCGCCTGCGCCAGGCTCAGGCCTTGCGCCAACAACAGGCCTACTTTGCGGTTTCGGCTGAGGTCACCTGTGGCGGTCAACACCAAGTCACCCAAGCCCGACAGGCCCATAAAAGTTTCTGGCTTGGCCCCCAGAGCCAGGCCCAAACGGGTCATTTCGGCCAGCCCCCGTGTGATGAGTGCGGCACGGGCGTTCAGTCCCAAGTCCAGGCCGTCACAAAGACCCGTGGCAATGGCCAGCACGTTTTTGACGGCACCACCGACCTCAACCCCGACGATGTCGTCGTTGGCATACACACGCAGCGCAGCGCCATGAAAAGCCTTGACCAGCGCCTCGCGCACCGACGCGTGCGAACTGGCAGCCACCAGTGCGGTGGGCTGGCTGCGGGCCACCTCTTGGGCAAAGCTTGGCCCATTCAGGGCCCCGGCCAGGAGCGCGGGCGCGACCTGAGCTTGCACCTCATGAGGCATGAGGCCCGTGTCGGCCTCAAAGCCTTTGCACAGCCAGGCCACAGATGCGGGCACACCCCGCAGCGCTTGCAAAGTGCTGCGCAGGCCGGCCATGGGGGTGGCGATGATGAACAGGTCTTCGGCGCTGGCGTGTTGCACCAACGCGGCCAGCGGGCCTGAAGTGATCGCGAGATCGGCAGGCAGCACGATGCCGGGCAGGTAGCGCTCATTACTGCGCTGCTGCTGCATGGCTTGCGCCTGCGCTGCGTCGCGTGCATGCAAACTCACTCGATGGGCCATAGGCTGGCGGCTGGCGGCAATGGCCAGCGCTGTGCCCCAAGCCCCTGCACCGATGATGGTGATCTGCATGCCGGGCGCTTGCTGTTTTTACTGCTGAGGGGCCGCAGCTTGCTGGGCTTGCTGCTGCTCGTACATGGCCTGGAAGTTGATTTCGGCCAAGTGCACAGGCGGAAAGCCAGCACGGGTGATCAAGTCGGCCACGTTGCCACGCAAATAGGGGTACACGATTTGCGGGCAAGCAATGCCCATGATGGCGCCCATCTGGTCTTCGGGCACGTTGCGGATTTCAAAGATGCCGCCTTGCTTGCACTCGACCAAAAACACGGTCTTGTCAGCGATTTTGGTGTGCACTGTTGCGGTCACGCAGACTTCAAACACGCCTTCGGCCACGGGAGTGGCTTCCACGCCTAACTGAATGTCCACGCTGGGTTGCTGCTGCTCCAGCAAGATCGCGGGCGAATTGGGCTGCTCGAGTGAAGCCTCTTTCAGGTAAACGCGCTGGATCTGGAAAACAGGGGCTTGGGCTTCGGTGTTGACAGCGGTATCGGTCATGAGAATCTCTTCAAAAGATACGGGCAGTCCACAGGGAACCGCCCAAGGATGAAACAGGTGAATTATCGGCGATCAGAAACAGGCCTCGGCCCGAGGCCCGCCTGTGAAAACCCTAGGGCGTCAGTGACAACCCGCGAGAGTTCAGGCCGCTTGCAACAAAGGCAGCAAACCGCCTTTGGCATCGAGCGCCATCAGGTCGTCGCAGCCACCCACGTGGGTATCGCCCACATAGATTTGCGGCACGGTGCGGCGTCCGGTGGTCTGCATCATGTGGTCGCGCTGGACGGGGTCCAAGTCGATGCGGATTTCTTCAATCTGCTCAACGCCTTTGGCTTTGAGCAACTGCTTGGCACGGATGCAATAAGGGCAAACGGCGGTGGTGTACATCTTGACGGCTTGCATGAGGTGCTCCTTGGATCAGGCTTTTTCAACAGGCATGCTGGCGGCTTGCCAGGCATTGAGGCCACCGGCCAGAGACTGCACATTTTCAAAACCCAGCTTGCGGGCAGTCGCTGCAGCGCGGGCCGAACGCGCACCCACCTGGCAAACCATCACCACTGGGGCCGATTTGCTTTTGACAACTTGGGCCAGTTTGTCTTCGAGTTGACCCAAGGGCAGGTTTTTGGCACCGATCACATGGCCACGCGCAAATTCGTCGGGCTCGCACACGTCAATCACGATGGCTTTTTCGCGGTTCATCAGCTGCACCATGTCTTGGGGGCTGAGGCCACTGCCTTTGTTCAGAACAGGAAAAAGCAAAGCCACGCCCGAGGCCAAAGCCACGGTGATGAGCATCCAGTTGTCGAGGAGAAATTTCACGAATCAGACCTTTGTAAGCCACAAAACACCGGCCCGTCAGCGGGCCGCCAAGCAGCGATTCTAAAATGACGGCCTTATCCTCTGTTTTGACCCCTTGTTTTTACAGCCCAGCTGCTGCCTCACCATGTACAAAATCGTCCTCATCCGCCACGGCGAATCCACCTGGAACCTCGAAAACCGCTTCACGGGCTGGACCGATGTCGACCTGACCCCCACCGGCGTGAGCCAGGCCATGTCGGCCGGCAAACTGCTCAAAGCCGAAGGCTGGGACTTTGACCTTTGCTACACCTCGGTCCTCAAACGCGCCATCCACACCCTTTGGTACACCCTTGACGAGATGGACCGCACCTGGCTGCCAGTGGTGAAGGACTACCGCCTGAACGAGCGCCACTACGGCGCCCTGCAAGGCCTGAACAAAGCCGACATGGCCAAGCAGTTCGGCGACGAGCAGGTGCTCATCTGGCGTCGCAGCTACGACACGCCTCCTCCGGCGCTGGAAGCCACAGACACCCGCTGCGAGCGCAGCGACCGCCGCTATGCCAATGTGGACGTCGAATCGGTGCCACTGACCGAGTGCCTGAAAGACACCGTGGCCCGCGTGCTGCCCGCCTGGAACGACAGCATCGCCCCCAGCATCAAGGCCGGCAAGCGCGTGCTGATCGCCGCGCACGGCAACTCGATTCGCGCCCTGATCAAGTACTTGGACGGCATTTCGGACACCGACATCGTGAACCTGAACATCCCCAACGGCATCCCGCTGGTGTACGAGCTGGACGACAATTTGAAGCCCATCCGCCACTACTACCTGGGCGATGCCGAAGCTGCAGCCGCTGCCGCTGCCGCAGTGGCCAGCCAAGGCAAAGCCTGAGCCAAACCGAACTGGCACAAGGTGATTCACCGTTCGCACAAACACCCGTCACTGGCGGGTGTATATTGGCTCGCTTCTGACTGGACATACTCAAGCACATGAGACAAAAACTCAAGATCGCGGGCTGGATCGGCATAGGCGCACTGGCTGGCGCACTGACCACCGTGTCGCTGCAAACGGTGGCACGCGGCAACATGGCCCCCCTGCCACTGGAAGAGCTGCAGCAACTGGCGGCTGTCTTTGGCATGGTCAAAAGTGACTACGTTGAGCCTGTGGACGAGAAAAAGCTGATCACCGAAGCCATCTCCGGCATGGTGGCCAGTCTGGACCCGCACTCCCAGTATTTCGACAAAAAGAGCTTCAAAGAATTCTCTGAGGGCACCACCGGCAAATTTGTCGGCGTGGGCATCGAGATCAGCCAGGAAGACGGCTTGGTCAAGATCGTTTCGCCCATCGAAGGCTCTCCAGCCGACCGTGCTGGCCTCAAAACCAACGACCTGATCACCAAGATCAACGACACCGCGGTCAAAGGGCTGTCGCTCAACGAAGCGGTCAAGCGCATGCGTGGCGAACCCAAAACCAAGGTGTTGCTGACCATCTTCCGCAAGTCTGAAAACCGCACCTTCCCGGTCACCATCGTCCGCGAAGAGATCAAGACCCAGTCAGTCAAGTCCAAACTGATCGAGCCCGGCTACGGCTGGATTCGCGTGTCGCAGTTCCAGGAACGCACCGTGGACGACTTCGCCCGCAAGATCGAAGAAATGTACAAAGAAGACCCCAAGCTCAAAGGCTTGGTGCTCGACTTGCGCAACGACCCGGGTGGCCTGCTCGATGCGGCGGTGGCCCTGTCTGCCGCCTTCTTGCCCGAAAACGTCACGGTGGTCACCACCAATGGCCAGCTCGAAGAAAGCAAATTCACCTACAAAGCCACGCCCCAATTTTGGCGTCGCAACAGCAGCAACGACCCGATCACCCGCATGACGCAGGCCACGGGCGGTGCCCTGAAAAAAGTGCCTTTGGTGGTGCTGGTCAACGAAGGCTCGGCCTCGGCCAGCGAAATCGTGGCCGGTGCACTGCAAGACTACAAGCGCGGCACCTTGATGGGCAGCCAGACCTTTGGCAAGGGCTCGGTGCAAACCGTGCGCCAATTAGGCCCTGACACGGCGCTCAAGATCACCACGGCCCGTTACTACACGCCCAATGGCCGCGCCATTCAGGCCAAAGGCATCGTGCCCGAGGTGATGCTGGACGAAACCGAAAACGGCAATGTGTTCTCGGCCTTGCGCACCCGCGAAGCCGATCTCGAAAAACACCTGTCCAACGGCAAAGAAGCCGAAGAGAAGAAAGACCCGGCCCGCGAAAAAGCCCGTGAAGACGCGCTCAAAAAGCTGGAAGAAGAGTCCAAAAAGCCCGTGGCTGAACGCCGCCTGCCCGAGTTCGGCTCGGACAAAGACTTCCAGTTGATCCAGGCCCTGAACCAACTCAAAGGCCTGCCGGTCAAAGCCAGCACCACACTGGCCGAACGCAAGACCGAAAAGAAAGAAGACTGAGCGCCATGGACAACGCGAATGGATGACGCGCAGCTGCTGCGCTATTCGCGGCACATCCTGCTCAACGAGCTGGGCATCGACGGCCAGGAAAACCTGCTGGCCTCACACGCCCTGATCATCGGCGCCGGCGGGCTGGGCTCTCCGGTCAGCCTGTATCTGGGCAGTGCCGGAGTCGGCCACATCACCGTGGTCGACCACGACACAGTGGACGCCACCAACTTGCAGCGCCAGATTGCCCACACACTGGAGCGGGTTGGCCAATCCAAAGCCGAATCGGTGCGCACGGCCATTGCGCAGATCAACCCCGACGCACAAGTGAGCGCCATCTCGCAGCGGGCCGACGCGGCCTTGCTCGACACACTGGTGGCCCAAGCCGACGTGGTGCTGGACTGCTGCGACAACTTTGAAACCCGCCAGGCCGTGAATCTGGCCTGCGTGAAACACCGCAAACCACTGGTCTCTGGCGCGGCCATCCGCATGGACGGACAGGTCTCGGTCTTTGACAGCACCCAGCCCGATGCACCCTGCTACGCCTGCATCTTCCCCCCCGAGCAAGCGCCCGAAGAAACCCGCTGCGCCACCATGGGCGTGTTCGCGCCTTTGGTGGGCATCATCGGCACGGTGCAAGCCGCCGAAGCCCTCAAGATTTTGAGCGGCATGGGCAGCCAGATGGCCGGACGTTTGTTGATGCTCGACGGGCGTGCGCTGTCGTGGACCGATATCCGCATGCAGCGCAACCCAGCCTGCCCGGTGTGCGCTGCGCACCGTCAGGGTTGATCCGGGCCGCGCAAGCCAGCATGCGGTCGCCGGGCAGCTTGCTGCATGGGACTGATCAATGCAGCTAAGGGTGTCTCTCAATTGCCATGGCAAGTGCCGTGGAATTTTCTGAACACGGGCGGCGACATGGCGACTTCGTCTGCCGCAAACACACCTGTCTTTTGTTTTTGAGCCTGATGCTGCAAGCCTGCATACGGGCCTTTTCCGGTGCGAAACCGGTAAGCCCAAGCCATGCCAGAGCGCACCATCTCGGCCCCCAGATCGACGCCATCGACTGACAAACGCCCGATCTGGCGACCATAAACATCCTGGCCATGATCGGTCACCTGAACCGGCTTGCGCAGTGCCAAAAGAATCATGGCGTCGCGGGCTTCGGGCCCACCGGGTTGGCAAATTTCGGGGGCATCAATGCCTTCAATGCGCAATTTGACAGGCTCATGCTGACCTTCACGCACCAATAAAACCGTATCGCCATCCATGACCCAACTGACCCAGCCTGTCCAAACCTCAGAAGCCTGCCCCGCACAAGGCAGTGCCAAGGCCAACGCACAAAACCACCGACGCCACACCGTCATGACGCATCCTTGCCGCGCTGACCCTGGCGGCGATTGGCCTTGGGCAAGTCCGGGCTCAGCTCGGTCAACAAGGTTTGGGCACGGGCCTGCAAGCGCTCCAGTGCTTCGTCAAATTGAGCGGCCTCTTCGGGCTGCAGAGCTTTCAATATGTGGCCGTTGATCGCCTGAATCTGGGGCATCAACGCCTCATAAAGCTGCCGCCCTTCAAGGGTCAGACTCACCAATGCGCTGCGCCGATCGTTGGCAGGGATGGTACGCAGCACCAGTTGTTTTTGCCCCAAAGACGTCAAGGTCCGCGAGGTGCGCGCACGGTCACGGTGCATGCGTTCGGCCAGGGCTGAAGGTGGCAAGCTGCCGTTTTCATACAGCTGGGCGACCACCGCCCATTCGCGCCGGGTAATGCCATAACCGCCCTCACACAAGCGCACCACCATGGTCCCCGCCACGCTCGACAAACGGCCCAGCCTGTACAAAAGCAGGTCGTCAATCGACGCCAGACGTTGGGATGGGGACAAGGGCATCAGGGTTTTCCGGGGGGATGGTTGATTAGATCAATTGTCGGTCAAGCCACTACATTCTGACTTGCCCTGCGCTTTCAACGGGGCCATTTCAGCCCTGCACAAACGGAGACTTTCATGAAATCGATCCCAAGCACCAACCGCCTGAGCATCTGCAACTTCAGCCGCCGCAGTTTGGGCTTGCTGGCGCTGTCACTGGCAGCGCTTTCGCCCAGCCTGCAGGCCCAAGACAAACCGCCGCTCAAGATCGTGGTGGGTTTTCCGCCCGGGGGCTCGGCAGACATTTTGGCCCGCATGGTGGCCGACGCCCTGCGCGAAGACTTTGGCACCATCGTCGTGGACAACAAACCCGGCGCAGGTGGACGCATTGCCTTGAATGCGGTCAAGGTCGCCAAACCCGATGGCCAGACCGTGATCGTGTTGCCCAGCGGCCCCATGGTGCTGTTTCCCCATGTTTATAAAAAGCTCGACTACGACGCGGTGAAAGACTTCACCCCCGTCTCGCAAATTGCCCACTTCCAGTTTGGCGTGGTGTCCGGCCCCGCCAGCAACGTGAAAAATGTGGCCGAGATGGTGGCCAAAGCCAAGAGCGATCCAGGCAATGCAAGCTACGGCACCCCTGGCGCGGGCACCTTGCCACACTTCATGGGCGTGTTGATGGAGCAATCGGCAGGCATCAGCCTGAACCATGTGCCCTTCCAGGGCGGTGCACCGGCCAACAACGCGCTGCTGGGCGGCCACATCGGCTACAAATTTGACGTGGTGTCCGAGACCGCCGAAATGCACCGCGCGGGCAAGGTCCGCATCATTGCCGTGACCGGCAGCCAGCGCGACCCGCAAGTGCCCGAAGTGCCCACGCTCAAAGAATCGGGCATCAACATGGATGCCACGGCCTGGTTTGCCATGTATGGCCCTGCCGGCCTCAAAGGCGATGCACTTGGCCGCCTTGAAAAAGCCATGATGAAAATCGCGCGCGACCCGGCCATGAAAGACAAAATGCTCAAGCTCGGCTATGAGCCCATTGGCTCTAACTCGGTCGATCTGGCTGCTGCTCAAAAAGCCGATCTCAAGCGCTGGGAAAAACCCATCAAGGCCACGGGCGTGCAACTGGACTGAAGGCGTGCCTGTCCGCACTCTGCTTTCCAAGCGCTCCGCACTCTGCATCGGCTGCTTGCTGATCACCCACTGACACACAAAAAACACATGAAAAAATCACTGACACCTTGGGGCGCAGCGCTGTGCCTGGGCATGGCCGCCTGCACCTTTTCAGTCCCTGCATGTGCCCAAAGCTACCCCAGCAAACCCATCAAATTCATCACCAATTTCCCGGCGGGTGGCCCGGCTGATTTTTTGGCCCGTTCAGTCGGTGAATACATCACCACCCAGTCCAAGCAGGCGGTCGTGGTTGAAAACAAATCCGGCGCAGGCGGCAACATCGGGGCTGACTTTGTGGTCAAGAGCCCAGCCGATGGTTACACCGTGTTGTTCGGCATCGACACCACCTTCACGGTCAACCCGTACATCTACAAAAACATGGCCTTCAAGCCGGCGGACCTGCGCCCCATCATGGTCATGGTCTCTTCGGGTCTGCTGGTCGGCGCGCACCCCAGCACCGGCTTCAAAACAATCAAAGACCTGATCGCCCAGGGCAAAGGCAAGGGTCTGAACTTCAGCAGCGCAGGCAGTGGCAGCCCGGGTCATTTGGCGGCCGAGATTTTCATGGACGCGGCGGGCATCACCATTCAGCATGTGCCCTACAAAGGCAACACCCCGGCCGTGACCGCTGTGCTGGCTGGCGAAGTGGATGCGGGCGTGCTGGCCACACCCGGCATGCTGCCCCATGTGAAGACCGGCAAGATCACCGCACTGGCCGTGACCAGCCGCCAGCGTTCACGCTCGGCACCGGAGATTCCCACTGTGGCCGAAGCGGGCTTGAAAGATCTGGAGCTGGAAGTGCTTTACATCGCCATGGTCCCCGCAGCCACGCCCGAGCCCGTGGTGCAATGGCTGCAAAAAGCCTTCACCGACGCCTTGAACCGGACCGACAAACAAACTCAACTGGCGAGCATGGATCTTTTCTACGAAGGTCTGATCGGAGCGGACGCGGTCAAACGTCTGAGCGACCAATCCCAGCGCTACGGTCGCGTGGTCAAGTCCACTGGCATGAAAGTCGAATGAACGCCATGACCCACACCACGGCACAACGCCCCAACATCATCTTCATCGTGGCCGACGACCTCGGCTTTGCCGACCTGGGCTGCTACGGGGGCCGCGATGCGAAGTTCGGCAAGGTCTCGCCCGTGCTCGACCAACTGGCCGCTGCAGGCCTCAAGTTCACACAGGGTTATGCCAACTCACCCGTGTGCTCGCCCACGCGTTTTGCGCTCATGACGGCGCGCTACCAGTACCGCCTTCGCGGCGGGGCCGATGAGCCCATCAACAGCAAAAGCAAAGGCAGCACCGTGCTGGGCCTGCCGCCCGAACACCCCACACTGCCATCACTGCTCAAGGCCAGTGGCTACCGCACCGCGCTGATCGGCAAATGGCACCTGGGCTACCCGCCTCACTTCAGCCCGATCAAGTCAGGCTACGAAGAATTTTTTGGCCCCATGTCGGGCGGGGTGGACTACTTCACCCACGCCAGCAACAACGGCACGCACGACCTGTACACCAACGAAGAAGAAAAGCACGAAGACGGTTATCTGACCGATCTGATCTCCAACAAGGCGGTGGACTTTGTGAACCGCATGGCCCCCGGCGCTGCACAGGGCTCACCATTTTTCTTGAGCCTGCACTACACCGCGCCGCACTGGCCTTGGGAAACCCGCGAAGACCACGCGCTGGCACAAGAGGTCAAGGACAACCTGTTCCACCTGCACGGCGGCAACATCCACACTTACCACCGCATGATCCACCACATGGACGAAGGCATTGGCTGGGTGGTCGATGCACTCCGAAAAAACGGGCAGCTTGACAACACCCTCATCGTCTTCACCAGCGACAACGGTGGCGAACGCTTCAGCGACAACTGGCCGCTGGTTGGCGGCAAGATGGACCTGACCGAAGGTGGCATCCGCGTGCCATGGATCGCGCACTGGCCCGCCGTCATCGCACCGGGTGGCACCTCGACCCAGCACTGCATGACCATGGACTGGTCGGCCACCATGGTCGAACTGGCGGGCGCAAAGGCCGATGCCAACCACCCTTTTGACGGGGTGTCGCTGGCTCCCGTGCTGCGCGATGCCCAGCAGCAGTTTGAGCGGCCGCTGTACTGGCGCATGAACCACCGTGGCCAACGAGCGCTGCGCATGGGTGACTACAAATACCTGCGGGTAGACGGCAACGACTATTTGTTCAACATCCCGGCCGACGAACGTGAACGCGCCAACCTGGCCAAACACCAGCCCGAGAAGCTGCAAAGCCTGCGAGCCGCGTGGGAAGTCTGGGATGCCACCGTGCCCGCCATTCCCGAAGATGCGACCATCAGTCTGGGTTATTCGGTCAAAGACATGCCGCAGCGCTGAACGCGTGGCGGCTAAGATCAGGCATGCCTGATATGCAACGATTTTTAACCTTCCGCCACTGGCCTCGCCTGACCGCCCCTCTGGCCCGCACCGAAGTGCTGGCCGGGCTGACGGTGGCGCTGGTCATGGTGCCGCAGGCCGTGGCCTATGCGGGGCTGGCTGGCATGCCGCTGGTCACAGGCCTTTACACCTGCCTGATTCCCGCCCTGCTGGCCGTGTTGTTTGGCAGCGCCAACCGCTTGTCGGTGGGGCCAGCCGCGCTCACCTGCGTGCTGATTGGGGCATCGCTGACGGGCATGGCCGAACCCGGCTCGCCCGAATGGGTGGCGCTGGCGGTGTGGTTGTCATTGCTGTCGGGGGCCATTCAACTGTTGCTGGGGCTGGGCAACTACGGCTGGCTCATCAACCTGGTCAGTGCGCCCGTGATGATGGGGTTCACCCAAGCGGCCTCCTTGCTGATCATGGCTTCGCAAGTGCCCGGTTTGCTGGGCATTCAAGCCTGGCATTGGCATGTACAAAGTTGGCCCGCTTGGCTGACCGGCTGGTCCGCGCTGTTCGGACTCAGCAGTCTGGTGGCGCTGCTTTTGTTGCGGCATTTCAAGCCGCGCTGGCCCGGCATCATGATCGTCATGGGCATCGCCTCGGCCGTCGCTTATGCCACCGATTACCAGGCGCACGGCGCGGTGGTCGGCTTGCTGCCTTCGGGCTTGCCCAGCTTTTATGGGCCCAATTGGCCGGGCCTGACGGTGCTCAACCAGCTGTGGGTGCCCGCCATGGTGATCGCGTTGGTCAGTTTTTTAGAAACCGCCTCCAGTGCCCGCATCGAATGCCGGCGCGACGGCAAGCGCTGGGACGACAGCACCGAACTGTTCAGCCAAGGCCTGGCCAAACTGGCCTCTGCCTTTTCAGGCAGTTTTGCCACCAGCACCTCGTTTTCGCGCTCCGCCCTCATGCTTTATGCGGGTGCACGCTCGGGCTGGGCGGTGGTGGCCTCGGTGGGCTTTGTGCTGCTGGCCTTGCTCATCCTCATGCCCGCGCTGCAATACGTGCCGCGCTCGGTCATGTCGGCGGCCGTGATCGTGGCTGTGCTCAATTTATTCCAGCCCCGCCAGTTTTTGACGCTCTGGCGCATCGGCCGCATCGAAACCATGACAGCGGGCATCACCTTTGCCATGACCTTATTGACCGCGCCGCGCATTTACTGGGGTGTGATGACCGGGGTGCTGGTGGGCCTGAGCCACTTTTTGCACACACGCCTGCACCCGCGCATCATCGAAGTGGGCCTGCACCCCGACGGCAGCCTGCGCGACCGCCATCTGTGGAAACTGCCCCCACTGGCCCTCCACCTCTACGCGCTGCGCATGGACGCCGAACTGGACTTTGCCGCCGCCAGCGACTTTGACCGGGCCATCACCGACCACCTGGCCCGCCACCGCGATGTGAAGCATGTTTGTCTGTTTGCGCAACCCATCAACCGGATCGACGTGACGGGTGTGGAGACCTTTGGGCAGCTGCACCGGCAACTGGCCAGCCGGGGCATCACCCTGCACATCAGCGGCATCAAACTGCCCGTGGAAACCGCCTTGCGCCGCGCAGGTGAGCTCCAGGACAGCCCTTATCTCAAGCTCTACCGCACCGATGCCGAGGCCCTGCAAGCCCTGGCGCAATTGGCCCCACTGCCCGACGACATTGCGGCAGCGGCCATCTGAAGCGATTCAAGCCGGAATTTCAGCCTCGACCAACAGCGCCAGCAGCTGCAAGGACTCCTGCCAACCCAAGCAACAAGCCTCAGCGGGAATCAGGTCAGGAATACCCGCCTGCTCAATATTCACCTCGGTGCCGACCAGCACCGTTTTGAAAGTGATGGTGGTCACCATCTCGCCCGGCAAATTCGAATCGTCAAAGCGGTCGGTGTGGCTCAAGCGTTCACTGGGCAACAGCTCCAAAAAGGTGCCGCCAAAACTGTGGCTCTGCCCATTGCCCAGGTTGGTAAACGACATGCGATAGCCACCGCCCACACGGGCGTCCATCTCATGCACTCGCCCTGTGAAGCCGTGCGGCGGCAACCACTTGGCCATGGCATCGGGATCGATGAACGCCCGAAAAACGCGCTCGGCAGGGGCGCGAAAAACGCGTTGAAATTTCACGGTATGGGGCATGGCTCTTTCTCCAAAAAAAGGGCATTTTGCCTACGATCAGGCCAAACCCTTTTCAAATTCCGTTAAACGCTTATGAATCGAACGCAGTTCTGTGATGTCGGTCCAGCGTTCGATCAGGTAAGAAAACGCCTCGTTGACTTTGCCAAAGGCATTGCTGACTTGTTGGATCACACCCAGCGTGATCAGGCCCGTAAAGAGCGATGGCCCCATCAGCAGATACGGAAAAATCACCGTCGACTGGCTGTAGAAGTTGCTCCAGAGGTTGAAGTAGGCGTAATGGTTGAACAAACGGAAATTGTTCAAGCGCACCCCGGTGAACAAATTCAAGACCGTGGGCAAGTCCATGCGGCTGCGGTCGTCTTCGGCATAAACCAAATCCTTGCGCAAAGCGGCCTCGGTCTTCTGGTTGTTGTACTCCAGCCCCGGCAAGTGAATGCCCACAAACCACGACAACACCGTGCCACCGAGCGCTGTAAACAGTGCCACCCAAAACAGAGACCCCTCAAACTGCAACCAAGCAATGGCCATGCCCTTGGAAAGTGCCCACAAGATCGGAATGAACGACACCAGCGTGAGCACCGCCCGCACCAATCCCAAGCCCAGGTTCTCGGTTTGGCGGGCAAAACGCATGCAGTCTTCTTGAATCCGCTGCGAAGCGCCTTCGACCGTCTCGCTCGTTTTTTGCCAGCGCGGCAAATACGTCTCGGTCATGGCCTGACGCCACCGAAAAGCGTAGTGCGAGGCCAAATAGGTTTCGAGGCTGCGCAGCAACATGTAAGGGAAAGCGATCCATGCGAACTGCTGCATGAAGCCCCAGAACTTGGCCAGCCCGCCGGCCTGCTCGGGCTTTTGCAACAAGTCATAAAACTCACCATACCAAGTGTTGAGCTTGACCGTCTGCTGCACCGTGATGAACACCAGCGCCACCAACACCAACAAACCACCCCAAGACCACAAGGCCCAGCGGCGCGAGAGAAAGAAACTGCGGAACATCAGAAAAACCTCACCATCACAAAGACACCGCCTCACCCAGTGACGCGGGGGATTAGGGCGAACATGACAACGCCCCGCAAAGACTCGGGCAACTCAAAGCCTCAAGAAAACAGACATGCGGTGCAACTCTTCTTCCAAGGCCAGCGCAAAGGCTTTGCCCTTGGGGGCCGCATTGACAAAGCCCACATCGGGCGTAAGCACACCCGACTTGGCACTGACATTGGCCCACCCAATGACCTGATCATGCCAAAGCAAAGGCATGGCGTAGTGGCCACGCACCCGCTTGGCCGCTGGCGTATAGGCCTCAAAGCGGTAAGCCCAGCCCCACAGCTGCTCAAAACGGCGTCTGTCCCAGACCACCGGGTCAAAAGGCGCCAACAAACGCACCTGATCATCCACCTCGTGCCGACGCGAAGCCGGGCTCTCGCCTGCGGGCCAAAACCACGTTGTGCCATCAACCACCGCACTGGGCAAACGCAAGCGCGCACGCGCCAGCACGTCTGGGCGCTGCGCTCGCCACTGCGGCACACCGCCGGCCAACAAACTCAGCAACTGCCCCAAACTGGCGGCGGGCAAAGGCGCGTATTTCGCCACGATCACATCCACCAACTGGTCCATGATGGCTTCGGGTTCAAGCCCACACGGCTCGTGCTCGCGAACGGCATACAGGCGCTGCCCGCCTTCGCGCCGCGCCACCCGCAACCAACCTCGGTAATGCATGCCATCCAGCAACTGGGTGCTGGCCTTGCTGTTGCCCCCAAACCAATTGACCACGCGCCCATGGTCAAAATGCGCATCCACCTGCGCGGGCCTGACCACGCCAGCCTCTCGCACAAAGGCCAACACCTCTTGCGCCTGCTGGATGCGGCTGGCCGACCACACGATGCGGGGCGTGCGCGGGTGCATCAGGTGGTGCACATCGCGCCGCACAAAACCATAGTTGACGAAAAAATCCTCCTCCACAGGCATTTGGGCATAGCGCAAATCCAGATCCCCTACCCGATAGCCCGCCACACGGTGGCGCAACGTCAGGTCTTGCGCACGCGCAGGCGCACGCAAAGGATCGGCCTGCACAAAACCCAGGCGCTGCAAAGCCTTGGGCAAGGTCGTGGGCGCAAACAGACTGCGCGCGATCGCGTAACGGCGCAGTTGATCCAGAGTCAAAGCGGAAGAAGCCATGCTTGAATCATGCCGCATGGCCAATATCGGTGGCCTTGAGCAGTTCGCTCACGTCCTGCGTGCTCGCCATCACTTGTGCGCGGCCATCCAATACGCCACCAAGGCATTGGCGTGGCCATGGCCCATGCTGTGCTCGGTCTTGAGCCAAGCAACCATCTCCATGTGTTTCATGCCTGCGCACGTTTGGAGCAAATCCAGCCAATGGGCGATGGGCTGGCCATACTTCTTTTCGATGGATGGGAAATACGAAGCGGGGCCTTTGGGTTTTTCGAGGGGGGTCATGGGAAAAACTCCACATGGTGATCGCCTTGGCGGCCTATGTACATGACGCGTTGGCCGCGCAGGAAGACGCTGTAGGACTGCACGCCGGCCTGCATGGCGCGGGCGCAAAAGTCGCGGAATTTTTGGCCTTGGGTTTGGCTGTCGTGGATGGCGGCTTTGAGCGCTGGCAGGTCAAACGCTTGGGCGACAGGTGGCAAGCCCTCATAAAGCAGCGGGGCCAACACCACCCCGCCCTGCACACCATAAAACCTGAATTGCAGCGCCAAGCAGTCCACCTGGTAATGGTCCACCCCCTCTTGCATCAAGCGCCCCACGATGTCGGGAAAAGGCATGCTGCCGGTGAGTGTGGCTGTGGCCAGTTGCTGGAGGGTGGTGGCGTTCATATTCTGAAATGGGCGTTGCGGTGCAAAGCGCAAACCACGCTCATGGTGCGGAGTGCAAACCGATCATATTGCCTTCGGTGTCGACCACCATGGCAATGAAGCCGTTGGCGCCATCCTTGGGACTGTCCCTCTGTTCTACATCTTCAGCTTGGCAATATACTGTACGTAATTACAGTTAATCGGTCATGCTCCGCTCCCTCTTCATCGACTTCAACAGCTACTTCGCTTCGGTCGAGCAGCAGCTCGATCCGGCTTTGCGCGGGCGGCCTGTGGGCGTCGTACCGGTCATGGCCGATTCGTCGTCTTGCATTGCAGCCAGCATTGAGGCCAAGGCTTTTGGCGTCAAAACCGGTACTCGCGTATCGGACGCCAAGCGGCTGTGCCCTGGCATCGCGCTGGTGCTGGCCGACCACGCCAAGTATGTGGAGGTGCACTTGCAGGCCGTGGCCGTGGTGGACCGGCTGGCGCCCGTTCGGCAAGTGCTGAGCATTGACGAGATGGAGTGCGAGCTGACGGGCCGCTGGCGCGAGCGTGATCGGGCCGTGGCGCTGGCGCGGCAAATCAAGGCGGCGCTGCTGGCCGAGGTGGGCCAGTGCATGCGCACGTCCGTGGGCATTGCGCCCAACACCTTGCTCGGCAAGCTGGCGTCTGACATGCACAAGCCCGATGGCCTCACGGTGATCGAACAGCACGAGTTGCCTGAGCGGTTATTTCACTTGAAACTTTCAGCCATTCAGGGCATTGGCCCACGCCTGTTGGAGCGGCTGGCGCGTTGTGGGATTGGGTCGGTCGAGCAGCTTTATGCCGCGCCGCGAGACTTGTTGCACACGGCTTGGGGCGGGCTGGCGGGCTCTGACATGTATGACCGGCTGCGCGGCCAGTGGTACGGGCCACGCGCCACGGTGGCACGGTCGCTGGGGCATTCACATGTGTTGCCGCCCGATTTGCGCCACCCGGCAGGGGCACATCAGGTGCTGCACCGCCTGACGCAAAAGGCCGCCATGCGGCTGCGCAAGCAGGGGTTTTATGCCACAGCCATGCAGGTGTTTGTGCGCTGCGACCACCGCTGGCAGCGCGAATCGGGCGGCGAGCGCTCTGTGCATGTGGGCGAGACGCAAGACACGGGCTTTTTGTTGCACACACTGGACCAGCTTTGGTTCAGCGGCTTGCACCAATTACAACGGCCGCAGGCTGTGGGTGTGCAGCTGTGCGGGCTGGTGCTAGCGAGTCAACACACGCCTGATTTGTTTGATTTTCACGAAGAAGCCCCTGGCGTTACGGCGTCACAAACCTTGCAAAATCACCCCGTGCAACGCGACCGAACTCGCCTGATGTCGGCCATGGACGCGCTCAACCGCACACACGGCAAAAACGCAATTTATTTTGCCAGCGCTCACCACGCGCTCGATGCGGCACCGATGCGCATCGCGTTCAACAGGATTCCGGATCTGGAAACAGAGCGCTGAGGCGGCATGGGCACGCCCCACCGTTCAGGCCGTGACGATCCAGCCTTCGAGCGGATCGCAAGGCGGTAGGCCGTATTGCGGGTGTCCGGCTTCGTGCTGTTGCTGCGCCCAAGCCGCCTGCATCAGGCAAAGGGTGGCATCGAGTGCATCGCCGCTGGCGTCGTCAGCCAGACGACCCAACAGCGCGTTGCTGGCCACCAGTCGCAAGCCCAGACGGGTCTGTCCGCGCTCCAGTGCGCCCAACAGTTCGCGCCGGGCCAACAGGCGTTCGGGGGTTTGTTTGGCCTTGTCGTCGCTTTTGTAGCTGGTATTGCCCAGAACCTCGCGCGCCAGCAGGCCGGGGTAGGCCTCTAGCGCCACACGACGCACGTCGCCTGCGTGCAAGCCGGGCAGGTGCACACCCGCCTGACGCAGCAGAGGCACGCCCGCGTGCAGCATGTAGGCCACAGGCGGGTTGACCCATTTCATCGACGGGCTGGAGCCCGCCGGTTTGTCGGCAGCGCGGTGGGCAAACTTGCCACCCACTGGGCGGGCGTTGCAAAAGGCCGCAAATTGCTCGCGTATTTGGGGACGCTCCAAGGCGCAGTAGTGGTCCATGCAGGCGGCCCAGTCGGTGGGCCAACCCAAGGTGTGCACCAGCTCTCGTGGCAGGCCAAAGGGCAAGTCAAAGCCGCCCACCCAGTCGGCAGGCTGGGCCAGCCATTGACCAAAAGCGCTCAAGGTTTCAAAGGTGTGCAGTGCCTGCAACTGCACCCTGCCCTGTCGGGCTTGGCCCAGCGCCAGCACGATGGGCTTGCGTTTGCTGGGGCTGCTGGAGAAGTCGCAGCCGATGAGCTGCATCGGATCAGGCGCGCCCGATGATGGACGCTGTGGCCATCAGCTCTTCGAGCAAGGCCAAAGAGACTTTGCCCGACACGCTGTACGGGTCCAACTCGGCACGCTCGGCGTATTTGAGCAGGATGTTGGTGTTGACTCGCGAGGTGTCGACCTGGCCCATCGTCCAGCCGCCAAAGCGGCGCTCGGTGATCTCTTCGTAATGCAGCAAAACCACTTCTTTGTGGCGGGCATCTTTCTGGATGTGCCCGTACAACTCGCTGACAGCTCCACGGCCGCCTTCGATGGCTTGCAGGAAAATACCGCCGCCATAGCAAAGGATGCCGGTGATGCCGGTACTGGGGTTGAATTGGCGCGACTGGGCGAGGATCGAGTCGATCATCTCGGGGCGGGGGTCCACAGCGCGGCTGGCGTAAAGCAGGCGTACCAACATGGGTCAGTTCTTTCCGGGAATCAGGGCCAAAAATTCACGACGCAGGTTGACGTCCTTGAGGAAGGCACCGCGCATGACCGAGTTGATCATTTTGCTGTCCATGTCTTTCACGCCACGCCACCCCATGCAGTAGTGGCTGGCTTCCATGACGATGGCCAGACCATCAGGTTGGGTTTTTCGCTGGATCAGGTCGGCCAGTTGCACCACGGCTTCTTCCTGGATTTGGGGTCGCCCCATGATCCATTCGGCCAAGCGGGCGTATTTGGACAGGCCAATCACGTTGGTGTGCTCGTTGGGCAGCACGCCGATCCAGATCTTGCCAATCACGGGGCAAAAGTGGTGGCTGCAGGCGCTGCGCACGGTAATGGGGCCGACGATCATCAGCTCGTTCAGGTGCTCGGCATTGGGGAATTCGGTGATCTCGGGGCCCTCGACATAGCGGCCCTTGAACACTTCTTTCAGGTACATCTTGGCCACGCGGCGCGCGGTGTCGCCCGTGTTGTGGTCGTTCACGGTGTCGATGACCAAGCTGTCGAGCACGCCCGCCATTTTGCCGGTGACTTCGTCCAGCAATTTTTCTAACTCGCCAGGTTCGATGAACTCGGCGATGTTGTCGTTGGCGTGGAAGCGCTTGCGGGCCGCATTGATGCGCTCGCGAATCTTGACGGAAACGGGTACGCCTTCGTCTTCGGGCGTGGCGGCAGAAGCAGTCATGGCGTCTGGGGCTTTCATTAACATGGCGAGGATCGTAACAGCGATTGCAGTCCCTGCTGACCCTGAGACAGAACGCCCATGCCAGCCCCGGGGAATCTGGCGTTCAGTAGCGATTACCGCTCAAAAACAGCGCCAGCCGCATCAAGCCAAAGGCCAACCGGTCGCGCCACCTTTGGTGCCAGGCTCTTTGGACATCCACCTCAGCCAGCACCGGCTTGCTTTGCAGCTCGATCGCCGAGTGCAAGCGCTGGTAAAGCTGCTGGGCAAAAGCTTTGTCGGCTACCACCACATTGGCCTCACGCGCCAACAAGAGGCTGAGCGGGTCCAGATTGGACGAGCCCACCGTGGCCCAAGGCCGGTCGTTGTTCGGATCGATCACGGCCACTTTGGCGTGCAAAAAGCTGGCCTCGTACTCGTGAATCTCGATGCCCGCAGCCAACAACACGCCATACACCGGGCGGGCTGCGTGGTATTGCATGAAGTATTCGTAACGCCCTTGCAGCAGCAAACGCACCCGCACGCCCCGGTGCGCGGCGTGGATCAGGGCTTTGCGCAAGCGGCGTCCAGGCAAAAAATAGGCATTGGCGATGACGATTTCATGACGGGCAGCGCCAATCGCTTTCAAATAAGCGCGTTCAATCTGGCTGCGGTAAAGCACGTTGTCACGCAACAGCAAGCCCGCCTTGGCCACCAAACGGCCATCCAGCGCGTGCGCATCATCACGCGTCCAGGGCAAATGCAGCCCTGCCGCCCGAAAGGAGCTGAACGCCTCCGGAAACTGTTGCTGCCGGACATGGCGCACCCCCTGGATGCGCCACCACAGTTGCGCCATGGTTTCCTGCATTTGCTGCACCAAAGCGCCCCGTGCGCAAACGGCAAAGTCCAGCCGGGGCTGGGCCAAGGTGCCATGGTGCGGGTCGTACCAGTCGTCCAAGATGTTGATGCCGCCACAAAAGGCCAGATGGCCGTCGATCACGCACAGCTTGCGGTGCAGGCGTCGCCAACGGCTGGGGATCAACAAACCCAAAGTGCCCAAGGGGGAATACACCCGCCACTCAACCCCCGCACGGGCAAAACGCTCACGCCACTCAGGCGGCAGGCTGGGGGTGCCCACCCCATCGACCACCACCCACACGCGCAAACCCCGCAAGGCGGCCCGCTCCAGCGCCTCGGCCACCATGGCCGCTGCGCCATGAAAATCAAAAATATAGGTCTCGATGTGCACCTGCGACCGGGCCTGCTCCAGCGCAGAGACCAAGGCCTCGAAATAGGCTTGCCCGCCTTCGATCAAGCGGATCTGGTGACCGTCTCGCAAGGGCGGACCGTGGCGCATGTTCAATCCGTCCAGGCGAACTCGGCGACCAAGGGCAAGTGGTCAGACATGCGCTGCCATATGCGACCGGCAGGGGCCATGGCGTGAACGGGGGTCAGCCCGCGTGCGTACACATGGTCGAGCTGATTCAGGGGCAAACGCGAGGGATAGGTGGGCGTGGGCTGCTCACGCCATTCGCCAAAGCCCGCCTTGGCCATGCGCCGCCCCAGGCCAGTGCCCCAGTCATTGAAGTCACCCGCCACCAACACGGGCGCGTGGGCCGGGATGGTCTGGTCAATGAAGGCCAGCAACTGCACCACTTGACGCACCCGGCTGGCGGGCACCAGGCCCAAATGCACCACGACCACATGCAGCACCCGGTCAACCACTTGAACCGTGGTGTGCAGCAAACCCCGTTGCTCAAAGCGGTGGTCCGAGATGTCTTGGTGTTGGTGCGACAACACAGGCCAGCGCGAGAGCAAGGCATTGCCGTGCTCGCCATGACGGGTGATGGCGTTGGTGCGGTAAACCGACTCGTAGCCTTCAGGCGCCAGATAGTCGGCTTGCGGCTGGCTGGGCCACTGAGAAAAGTAGCGTTCTTCGCGGCGGTGCATGCGGCGCACCTCTTGCAAACACACGATGTCGGCGTCGAGCTGCTCCACCGCATGCGCCAGGTTATGGATCTCCAGCCGCCGCGCAGGCCCCAGCCCCTGCACACCTTTGTGGATGTTGTAGGTGGCCACGCGCAAGATGGGGTGTTCGTGTCGTTGGGGCATCAAAGGCCGATCCGGTTCTCAAAACGAGGCAGCATCAAAATGGCCTCGGCGTTGGATGGCGAAAAACAATGGTCCGCTGCGGCCTGCCAATGCAGCCATTGCCAATCGGTGTGCTCGGCAGGGCTTAAGGTGATGGGCGTTTGCTCGGGCACGCACAGGCCAAACACCCGCTCGGTGTTGCGGCTCACTTCGGGGGCATAGCGCCAGCGCCAAACCGGGTAAATGTCGTACACGTTTTCCAGCTGCCAGTCTTGCAAGCGGCACTGGGGGTGTCGCGCATCAATGCCGGTTTCCTCTTGCACCTCGCGTGCGGCCGTATCGGCCCAGTCTTCGTCCCAAAAATCCTTGCTTCCGGTGACCGACTGCCAAGTGCCTGCGTCGGTCCGCCGAATCAGCAAGACCTGGCCGCTGAGGGTGTAGATCACCACCAGAACAGATTGGGGAATTTTGTAGTTCGTTGAGGTCACGCAGTCATTCTAGGCAGCCCAGGTCTTGCTAGGATTGAGCCATGTCGTCTTCACCCGCCCATTTAGTGCCTTTGTTGCTGCAAGCCCACCAATTGAGCGGCGGGCCGGCCGGCCACATGGCCATTGAAGATCTGAGTTTTGCTTGGTCTGCGGGCTTGCACTGGGTGTGCGGCGACGAAGGCAGCGGCAAAACCAGCCTGTTGCGCCTGTTGGCAGGCGATTTGCAGCCGCTTGCTGGCACGCTCCAAACGCCACAGGGCGGCGTATTTTGGGTGGACTTGAAAGGCCCTGAGCACGACCAGACCACCGTGCAAGCTTGTTGGGACCAGCTGCAAACCCGATACCCCCAATGGCACAACGAACTGCTGCAAGACCTGTCAGAAGCACTGGACATGGAACGGCACCGACACAAACCGCTCTACATGCTGTCCACCGGCAGCCGTCGCAAAGTCATGCTGATCGCGGCCCTGGCATCGGACGCCACCATCACCTTGCTCGACCAGCCATTTGCCTCGCTCGACCAAGTCTCCATACGGGTGATCAAAGACTTGTTGCATGACACCACTGAGTGCTCTGGCCGTGCCTGGATCGTGGCGGACTATGAAGCACCGGGTGATTTGCCACTGACCAGCGTGCTGAACCTGGGCACTGCGGCATGACCTGAAAGCATCGCCGCCTGTAGATCGCAACGACTTGAGAAGCCATCGGCATGGATGGCTTGAGTCCAAGTGGCTAAAAAGTCCTGAGCGAACTTCTCGCGGTGCTCGCCTTGTGCACAGCAATGGCCAAGTGACGCCACTGTTGGCAAGCTCACGCAACGGAATTCCCCCAAGATGGGGCCAGAAAAATCAAGATATCCATCGATTGCGAGCAGCGCCTGAACACCTTTTCTGATCTATGCCCCATAATGCGTGCGTGTACGTCATAAAAAACGGCACAAGTCAGGTGATCGGTCAGTTTCGCGCGCTACGGCGGCAGTTTTCAGTTTGTTGTGCTTTCGGGACCCCATCGCTTTGTTTTTGTATTTCTGAGGAGTCCTCCATGGGCAATAAACTTTACGTCGGCAACCTGCCGTACACCGTCCGCGACGAAGACCTGCAACAGGCATTCGGCGAATTCGGCGCCATCACCAGCGCAAAAGTCATGATGGAACGCGACACAGGTCGCTCCAAAGGCTTCGGTTTTGTGGAAATGGGCAGCGATGCCGAAGCACAAGCCGCTATTGCTGGCATGAATGGCCAATCTTTGGGTGGCCGTAGCATCACCGTGAACGAAGCCCGTCCGATGGAGGCACGTCCTCCACGTACCGGTGGTTTCGGTGGTGGTGGTGGTGGTTGTGGCGGTTACGGCGGTGGCGGCCGCTCCGGTGGCGGCGGCTACGGCGGCGGTGACCGTTCCGGTGGCGGCGGCTACCGTGGCGGCGGTGACCGTTCCGGTGGCGGCGGCTACGGCGGTGGCCGTTCTAGCTACTAAGCCAGGAACTGCTTCTGCAGAACTAAAAACGGACCCTCGGGTCCCTTTTTGCATAGTGGGGTCTACATTCAGGCTTCGTCTGCCCTGCGTTTGCGCGGACGTCCCGCCAAAACACG
>OFRD01000165.1_pt1 | contig 25172 bp, 21 predicted proteins | sample 1543041 | NCBI WGS metagenome assembly OFRD01 (sample SAMN07774234, study PRJEB24372) | wastewater metagenome | isolation source: Exp Tend CN 100WW | collected 2016-02
CCTCGCCCCAGCGCAACGCGAAATAAGCAAACGCTCACTACTCATTTCAAAATGCATCTCCAAAAGCAACTGTGTCCGCATCGGATCATTATTGGCGAGGTCGCTATAAGTCATCGATTTAAGCAAAAGTGACGATTGCGCCACACGCAACTGTACTAATTGACAGGCTTGGGAGCGGGCCCTTGTTTGTGCATTCAGATCTATTCCGCACTGCACGCCTCGTAAACCAGACCCGCAACAGGTCTGAATTTCTCAACGCCCATACGAATTTACTTCTTGAGATAGCAAAGGATCGCGGACTCTGGATGCCTGCATTCAATTATGATTTTCCGCGAACGCACATATTTAATCTGGCATCCGATCCTGTTCAACTAGGTCCGCTCCCAGAGAATTTCCGAACTAAAAATGCCAATTGGCGAACATCTACCCCAATTTTTTCGGCATCGGGAACAGGTGTGGAGCCATTAATTCCATGGGGTGACAACATTGATCCGTTTGGTAAGAATTCACTGTTCGCGCATTTGATAGCTGCTGATGGCGTTGTGCTTTACTATGGAGATACTTTTAACTGCAGTACGATCATTCATTTTGCAGAAAGTCTGGTGGATGGGGGGATTTACCGCTACAAGAAACTTTTTGGCGGCCGGGTCGTATATCCTGATGGGGAAAGTGTGGGTGGTTCACTGTATTGCCACGTGCGGCCACTTGGCAAAAATCTAGACTATAATTGGACACGTCTTCAAGATACTGCGGTTGCGGCTGGTGTCTGCGTCCATCTACCAGAATTTCCTGGTTTACTTGCCGCGTCTGCGCGGCACCTGTCTGAACTATTTACGGCCGAATTGATAGCTGATCCCCTTTCTCTACTTGACCACGAAAGCCGCGCTTGGGTGGAACCGATGCTTGCAACGCTCGGTCGCAGATTTTTGATACGTGATTTCGAAAGCTCAACCTTGCCTGATTAGTGGCCCACATGAAAAATACGGTAACCCAAACCATCAGTATTGGACAGCAGATGCATTTATGGGCATCTGACCTCTTCCCAATCAACCGCAGCATTACTGGCCCTGGCGTACGCGACACGCTTGCCTACCTAGGCAACCTTCTTCCGGGACTGACTATCCACGCAGTGCCAACGGGCACCCAAGCATTCGACTGGATTGTCCCGGACGAATGGACCATTCGGGACGCCTACATTGCCGACGAGGCTGGCAACAAAGTAGTCGATTACAACAATCACAATCTGCACGTGCTTGGCTACTCCGAGCCGGTAGACGCTTGGCTCAGTCGCGCCGAATTAGATGCGCATTTGTATTCCTTGCCGGAACAGCCTGATGCAATTCCGTACATCACCAGTTATTACGAACGCCGCTGGGGTTTTTGCCTGACCCATCACCAGCGCACGGCACTTCCTGATGGGCAATACCACGCAGTAATTGACAGCGACCTACAGCCCGGCGTCCTCAATTACGGAGAACTCATAATTCCCGGGCAGGAAGACAATGAAATCCTGCTCTCTACCTATATTTGCCATCCATCTATGGCAAACAATGAGTTGTCCGGACCGGTGGTTACAGCGGCGCTTGCGCAATGGCTGCAGAGCCTGGAGAACCGGCGCTACACATACCGCATCGTATTTGTCCCGGAGACGATTGGCGCGATTGTTTATTTGAGTAAAAATAGCGCGTACATGATGCAGAAGACCGTTGCTGGATTTGAGGTTTCTTGCGTGGGCGACGACCGCGCATATTCTTTATTGCCTTCACGCAAAGGCGGCACACTTGCAGATAGAGTTGCAGAACAAACACTAAAGCAACGCGGGGTAAATTATTCGCACTACAGTTTTCTCAATCGCGGTTCGGATGAGCGGCAATATTGCAGCCCGCTGATTGACCTTCCGATGGTATCAGTAATGCGCACAAAACCCGGCTACTTCCCTGAGTATCACACCTCACTCGATGATCTTTCGGTTATTAGCCCGGCGGGTCTCGAAGGTGCCTTTGAAGTTATACAAAGCTGCTTGCATGCGCTGGAAGTAAATTATGTGTACAAGGCTACGGTGCCATGCGAGCCGCAACTTGGAAGGCGCGGCATCAAACCATCATTGAGCACCAAGAATGTGGTGGTGCCCCGCACAATTATGAACGTTTTAGCCTATGCGGATGGCCAGACTGACTTGCTCGCCATTTCAGAGATTATCGGCGTGGATGTAATGGAGTGTGCCGCTGCTGCAGTTAGACTAGAGCATGACGGGTTGTTGGAAAAAGTGGCGATATAAATTCACTTGCATAACTTCCGAATTTGCCACCAACGAGTGCGAATCCTTGGGGGTTGCTCGCTCTTGAGCACTCGTTTTCAAAGCAGTGGATGCCATGCCGCAAGCAGGTTGTTTGATTAGCCGTAATTATCGGCGCTTTAGCTTGAGCGGTTTCAAACCGCTCAGCATTTCGAAACCGCCATATCAGAAACCCTATATTCCCGGGTTCGGGATGAATTGTGTTGGTTTGGCGGGTGATACTGCAAACTAAGTCCGGCCGCATTGCCCGCCCCTACCAGTAGCGCAGCGCGTCTTCGAAGAGGGTTTGCAAGTCGGCAGCTGTTGCCGGGCGCGGGGAAAGTTTTGTTACGCGGTGCTGCGGCAATGTTCCCTCCACCAGCTTCGGGATGTCCGCCTTTGTAAAGCCAATCGCCCCCAGGCCATTGGGCACACCGGTTTGCTGCATCAGCGCAATAATTGCGCTTGCCAGCACCGCGCCGGCATCAGCTTCCGCCACGGCCGAAATGTCAACGCCCATCAACTGCGCCCCCAGCAGGTGGCGCTGCGGATTGGCCGGCGCAGTAAAGCGAAACACTGCTGGTGCATTCAGGATGACCGACATGCCATGCGGAATGATGGGGTGGTCAGCGGGGTAGCCTGCCGGGTTGTAGGCGCGCACCATGCCCGACACGGGGTAGGACATGCCATGCGGCAGGTGCACGCCGGCGTTTCCAAAGCCGATGCCGGCATACGCTGCCGCCAGCAGCATCTGGCTGCGCGCCTCCCCATCGTCCGGGTCTTGAATTGCGCGCACGATGTTGGCGGCCACCATTTGAATCGCCTTGCCGCACCAAATGTCACTGATGGGATTGGCTCCCTGATAGGCCGGCCGCAGCTCTGGTGCAGCCGGTGCGGCGCGCTGGTTATACGGCAGCGCTGTCAGGGATTCCAGGGCATGCGACAGCACATCCAGCCCGGAACTGGCAGCCACCAGCTTGGGCAGTGTGCGCGTGTTATCCGGATCCAGAATTCCAAGATTGGGGCGCAGCGCGCGGTGGGCAATTCCGGTCTTGGCGTGCATCTCGGTGAAGTCAAAGATGGCGACGCCTGTGGTCTCACTGCCGGTGCCAGCTGTGGTGGGCACAGCAATCAGCGGCTGCAACGGACCGGGCACAGGCTCGCCCCTGCCAATGGGCGGGTTCACGTATGCCAGCAGATCAGCCGGATAGGTTGCGTACAAGTTGGCCGCCTTGGCCGTGTCAATCACCGACCCGCCGCCCACCGCCAAGTAGCCGTCAAACTTGCCGCGGCTGGCAAACTCAATCGCCTGTAGAAACGAGCTGCTGGTTGGCTCCACCCGCACCTGGTCAAACAGCACAGCATCAATGCCCGCCGCCTTCAACGCAGCCACCGCCGTGGCAACTGCTGCGCCCTGCGCTAGCTGCGCATCCGTAAGCACCATCACACGCTGCGCGCCCAGCCGGCGCATGTCGTGCCCCACCTCGCGCGTCACACCCGGCCCGTACTTAATGCTGGATGTGTCGATCGTAAATGCGGTTTCTAGAGCCATCGATCGGTCTCCTTCAGGCAATGGAAGTTCTTGCGCCGCTAGTGCGTGCAAATATGCTGCACTGAATTCTACACACCGATCTTTGACCGGCAGGGCTTGCGGTTCTCCGCAGCGGAAGATTGTGCCTGGTGATGCGTTGCGGCTGACTGTTACTGCGGCACCCTAACCTGCCACAATCCACTCCACCTCAAGCGAAAATGGGCCGGCCTGCTTGTCCGCAATCAAGAAGCCATACTCGCCGATTGCAGCCGGGTTCAGCGGCGTGCCATTGGGGCGCGGCACGCCAAAGTACGTTGGCACAAATTCTGCGAACGGCAGCGCAAACTCCTGCCACTCGCCGGCACGCGTTGCAAAACGCAGCCAATACACCGCATCACGCGTGCGTAACTGGCACACATAAACTTTGCCGTCGCCGCGCACGCGCGCAATTAACTTTTCAAAGCCGCCAAGGTCAGCCGGAACCACGCGGCCGCGCACCGATGCGAAGCCGCCGTTGTTTTCCAATGACAGGCGCCCGGCAAAGGCGGCAAAAGATGCCCCTTGAGTAATGCGGCTTGAAGATACGCCGCCCATCACCGGATCGTCGATGTTCTGCCAATTGCGCACGGTGTTTGGATCACGAAAATCAAAAAGCATGCGCGTCTCTGGCGCAGGTTCTGTCGGTTGCACCGTCGCTGGCGCAGGCTCAGGCGTGGAATTGGGCATGGCTGTTCTGGTCTCCAAAACTTGGGTCGCGGCAGTTGGTTGTGCGGTCGGCGCCACGGCCACCGCGGGCAGCGTTGCGGGCGCAGCCAGCTTTACGGGGACGGGGCCAGCCACACACGCACACAATGCCGCGACACCTACCATCATCAAAAAACGCAGCGGCTGCATCTTGGGAATATATCGTCAACCATTGTTTGTGCCCGCACCCAAATGCAGCCAGCGTAGATCAGGGCAGAATCAACACCTCGCCCAAAATTACATAGCTCTGGCCGTTCGCAAGCAGCGCGCTGCCATCTGCGTTTGTAACGCGCAACACCACTTTGTGCGTGCCCGGCTTGGCGAGCGGGTTCACTATCAAGTCCAGCTCATCGCGCAGCAGCGTGCCCGCCGGCAGGCGCGCCAGCGGATAAAACGCGCGCACGGTGCCCGGCCGCTGCAGCAACGCGCCCCACTGATTGCCCGGCCCGTCTTCAAGCATCACCTGCACCACCGGCTCTGCAAGCAGTGCGCGCGTGCTGGACCAGTACAAGCGCACATGCAAATAGTTGCTGGGTGGATGCAGCCATTGCTCGCTGGCAGATAGCTGCTGCGCATCCAACTGGCTGCCCACAAGCTGCAAACCAGAATCAAATTCGATTGACAGCGGGCGGGCGGCTGCCGGCAAGCTGGCAGCTGCCGGCTGGACCACATACTGCCGCACTGCGATGCTCTGCGGAAATTGTTCGGTACCCAGCCCATAGCGCAGCGCCAGCCAGTTCTGAACCAGCTTGTCCGGATCTGTCAGGAACTCACCGGACTGCACCAGCCAGATGTTGTCTGAGCCTAGCAGTGGCGCAAAGCCCCGCCCCACTTCATCGCTGCTGTTCACATGGCTGCCAAATGGAGTGAGTGCCCGGCCGCGAAAGTAGTAGCTGAAGGGCACGCGGTAGTACTCCAGATGCACTACCACCGCATCGTTCGGGCCGGCGTGCGCAGCAACATACGCAGCCGCATGGCGCCAGTCCTCCTTTTGAAAGCCGGGCCGCCACACAAACGAAAGGCCGTAGATGAGCGCCGCGAAAAGCGCAAAACCCGCTGCACTGGCAACGGGCTTATGCCACTGCCAGAGGCGCGCCCAACCTGCGCCCACTCCCAGTGCAACGGCAGCGCCATAGAAAGTGATGGTCTTTGGCTCAAACACAGACTGGCGCACAGAAAGAACGGCTATCACCGCAAGAGTGACAAACAAAAACAGCATCACAAACGCGCGCGCAAAACCGCGTGGCAAACGCCGATCCTCGCGCGCACCTGCACCGCCAAGCACAAAGCAGCCACCGACAAGCACGGTGCCAAACCACCACCAGTCACGGTGCAATTCCGTATTCAGCGTTGCGCGCTGCATCACCGCTGCCACAAGCTCCAAATATGCCGGCGTGTGCCGGATGATGCTCGCAACCGCGGATGCGCGCCAGGCGTTCAGCGCGTACGGTGCATACACCAAACCCACGGCCGCAATCGCAAGCAGCGCGCCCCGGCCGGCGCGGCGCTGCTGCGCGTTGCGCGCCAATGCCAAATACAACAATATTGCCAAGCCTTCAAACGGCAGCAAGAAGCTGCCGGCAATATGCGTATAACTTTCCAGCGCAGTGAACACAAAATAGGCGGCCAGCCAATGCCGCCGTCCCGTGCGCAAACCGCCGATGAGGCACACAAGGCCGGCAAGCGCCAGCGTTCCGCCCAGCGTATACATGCGCGCATCCTGGCTGTTCCACACAAAGAACGCACTGAGGGTGCTGAAGGCAGCCGCAGCCAGCGCAGCCATCCGCGAGAAAAGCATGCGGCCGAGCACATAGATGAGCGCCACATAAATGGTGCCGGCCATTGCCGAAGGCCAGCGCAGCGCCACCTCGGACGAGCCCGCAAGCGCCTGCCATGTGCGCAGCACCAGCCAGTAAACCGGCGGGTGCGGATCCTGGCGCAGGAAAAACGAGTCGGAGAGCAGCTGCAGCAGCGGCTTGTTAGAGATGGACCAGCTGAATGCTTCGTCTGAATTGAGGCTGTTCCAATTGAGGTTGTATAGCCGCAGCGCCGCGGCAGCGGCAACAATCATCCAGATAGCTGCCATCTTGCGCAGCGCTGCGCTGGAATTTGAGGTTGAGTGCGGGCTAGCGGGGTGATGCATTACGCGGAATGAGTTGAGCGCGCAGCCAAAGCACAGCCAGCGCACTTGGCAAACACTGTTTGGCGCCGACCGCTAGGCCTGCTGCAGCACCAGCTCCGCCGCCAGTTTGCCGGAAAGCAGCACCAGCGGCACGCCACCGCCCGGATGCGTGGTGCCACCCGCAAAGTACAGGCCGGGCACATCCGGTGCTGCGTTGCGCGGCCGCACAAATGGCGCCAGGCGGTGGTTGAACGACACGCCATACAACGCGCCACGGCGCGCACCGCTCATGCGCTCCAAGTCCGGCGGGGTGAAGCTGGTGCTGAAGCGCAGCGTGCGCTTGTCAAGGCCCAGCTGCGCCAGCCGCGCCAGCACCAACTCTGTGTAGCGCGCACGCCCCTCCTCCCAGTTGTAGTGCGCACCGCTGGCGGGAACATTGGCCAGCACAAACCAGTTTTCGCAGCCAGCCGGCGCGTGGCCCGCATCTGTCTTGGATGTGATGGCCACATACACGGTCGGGTCATCCGGCGGAAGCTCCTGCGCAAACAGCTGCTGAAACTCACGCGCATAATCTGCGGAGAATAGAATATTGTGGTGCGCGAGGTGCGCATGCTGCGCAGCCACCCCCAGCAGCATTATGAACCCGGAGCAGGAAACTTTGCGGCGGGCAAGGCGCGCCGCGCGCGCGCCAAACGCTGCGGGCAGCAGCTGTGCATACACGCTGGCAACATCTGTATTTGCAATCACGGCGCGGGCGGCAATCACCTCCCCGCTGGCCAGCTGCACGCCTGCCACGCGCTGCCGCTTGCGCTCCGTTTGCAGCTCGATCCGGCTGACCGCTGCACTAGTGCGGATCTCCACCCCCAGCTTCTGCGCCACACCTGCCAGCGAGGCGGCAATGGCGTACACACCGCCGCGCGGATACCACACGCCGCCATTTAGTTCCACATGCGCCACCACTGAAAGCAGTGCCGTGGCCAAGTATGGGCTGGCGCCTACATAGGTGGCAAAGCGCCCCAGCAGCTGGCGCAAGTGCGGATGCTGCACATGGGCGCAGATGGCAGCCTGCATGCTGCGCAGCGCCTGCCCGCCCGCAAAGAGCGCATCTGCCGCCGGCACCTGCCGCAGACTTGCAAGCGCCGGCGGCGGACCAAAGGTGAACACCGGCGCTGTGATGTTGTACAGGCGCGCGGCATACGCCAGATATTTTTGGTAGCCGGCCACATCGCGTTCATTCAGTTGCGCAATTTGCGCCAGCGTGTCCGGCAAACTGCGCGCAATGTCCAGCGTAGTGCCGTCCGCAAAAAAATAGCGCGTGAGCGGATCAACCGGCAGCAGCTCCAGATGGTCTTGCATGCGCTGCCCGGCTGCGGCAAACAAATCTTCCAGCACCGCCCGCATGGTAATGACGGACGGCCCGGTGTCAAAGCGAAAACCTTCAGCGCGCAGCTCGGACATTTTGCCGCCCACAGCTGCGTTGCGCTCCAGCACCAGCACGCGCTGGCCGGCAGCAGCCAGCCGGATGGCGGCAGCCAGCCCGCCCAAGCCGGCACCAATCACCACCGTATCAGGCGCCGGCATATGTGCGCCCTTTCCACTTTGCCCCGCCGCGCCAGTGCCACTGCAGCGCCCGCAGCGCAACCACCGTCATCAGCAGCGCGGACAGCGGCATCAGCAGCGCATCCCAAACACGCTGGCGCGAGAAGGCGGCAGTGAGGGCGCGCACGCCGATGCCCAGCCCGCTTAGCAGCAGCGCCAGCAGCGGATAGCCGGGCAGCGGTGCCAGCCAGCCCAGCAGCAGCCACAGCGCCGGCAGCACAAACAGTGCCCAGTGCAGCAATGTGGACAGCAGCAGCGCCGCAGTGCCGCCATGCCCGGCCCGGATATTTTTGGCAAAGCCATCACGCACGGCGCTCCAGCCCGTGTACATGCGCGTGCGCAGCAGGCCGTTGCCGTCTGCCATGCGCAGCTGCAGGCCGCCGCGTTTGATGGCGTGCGCAAATCCCATGTCTTCCACAATGTTGGCGCGCATGGCGGCGTGCCCGCCGCTGCGCAGATAGGCACTGCGCCGGAAAGCAAGGCATTGGCCGTTGGCGGCCGCAAACACCGGCCACGGCAGGTGATGCACTGCGGGCAGCGGCAGGTAAGCCAGCACAGCCAGCGCCATCAATGGCACCAGCAGACGCTCCGCCCATGTGTCCGTTTGCTGCGTTGGCCACACTGTGAGCAAGTCTGCGTTCAGGGATTGCAGCGCGCTGGCAAGTGCCGCGAGTGCCGGCGGCTCCCAGGTTACATCCGCGTCCGTGAAGACCAGAATGCTGCCCTGCGCTGCATCTGCCAGCTGCTGGCAGGCCCAGTTTTTTCCCAGCCAACCAGCTGGCAGGCGCAGCCCCGCCAGTACGCGCACGCGCGCGTCGCCGGCAGCAGCAGCCAGCGCTGCAGCGTGCGTGCCGTCAGTTGATTCGTCGTCGAGCAGCAGCAGCTCAAAGTTTGAATGCGTTTGTGCGCACCACGCGCGCACCGTGCGGGCGATGCCGGGGGCCTCGTTGCGCATGGGAATGCAGACCGAGATGCGCCCCAGTGCAGCGCTGGCGCGCGCATCAAGCACGGGCGCAGCCGCGGCGCTCAGGCGCGGAAAAGTAAACACGTTCAACAAAGCTGTGAGCCAGCACACAAGCAGTGCGAGGGCCACCGCTGCAACGAGCACATTGAATATCGGCAGCATGTTAGCGGGGCAGCAAACGCTTGACCCAGCCGCGCAGCTCCACCTTGCGCGCAAAATCAGCGCGGTGCTTCGCCAGCAGCACAACGCACATCACGCCCCACACCGCCAGCAGCACGCCATCGGGCTGCAGCAGCACCAAGTATGCGCCCATTGCCAGCAGCGCCGTCAGCACGGCCAGCCCGGGATTGTCCATCGTAATGTAAGCGCCCACGAGCGCAACACTAGCCACAAAAGGCACGCGCCACAGCGTCAACCCGATCCAGATGCCCAGCGAAACTGACAGCGACTTGCCACCGCGAAAGTTGAGGAATGGCGAGAACGCGCTGCCCACCAGCGGCGCCAGCGCCACCAACAACAGCGGCAGGCCGCTATAGGCAAACACATATTGCGCCAGCCCCACTGGCAGCGCACCTTTGGAAATATCAAGCATGAACGCAACCAGGCCAACGCGCCAGCCGCCCACGCGCAGCGCGTTGGTGGCACCGGGGTTGTGGTCGCCGGCCTCGCGCACATCGCGCCCGGCCAGCCAGCGCCCCACCCACAGCGAAAACGGCAGCGATCCGCACAGCAGCGCAAACGCAGTCAGCACCGGCAATCCTAGCGCGGGCGGCATCACAAACATTTCAAGCACTGGCGCCCGGCTGCGGTTGATTGGTTGGAGTCAACAATTTAATTTGCTTCGGCCTTGGTTACGCGCAATGCACCGCGGCGCGCGTAAGCCCACGCCAGCATGCCGCCCATGCCCAACAGGCCAGCCACGCCCGGGCCAGCCAGCTGCCAAAACAAAAGCTGGCCAATGGTTTGCAGTGCACAAGTGATGGCGTAAATGAGCAGCAACGGTGGCAGCGGCAGCCAGTCCGGTGCCAGCAGCAGCGAAACACAAAACGCAACCAGCAGCCAGCCCGCAAAGTTAACCAGCGGAATACCGAAGTAAGCGCCGGGCGCAGCCCATACCCACACATTCCACGCCACCATCTGCGGATCCAAAAACAAATCCCACGCAGTGAACGCCAGCGCTGCGACTGCCGCTCGCAGTACGCGTGCGCGCCAGCCGGGCTGCGCGCCCACAATCACAAGCGCCACTGCCCAGGCTGGCGGCATCATCATCAGCCACGCCAGCGGGATCAGCACCGGCACGCCAGCCAGCTGCGGCTGCAACAGCGGAGTGTAGCGGTAACTGCCAAATGGAATGCCGCTGGCCTGCCCAACAAATTCCACAAGCCAGCCCAGCAACGGCACTGCCGTGGCCACCAGCAGCGCCTGCCGCGCCAAGCCGGCGCGCACCAGCACCAGCAGTACCGTCACCACCTGCGTGAGCACGCCGGCTTGCAGCGCTGCCAGCAAACCGGGCTGCCCCATTGTCCAGAGCGCAATCGGCGTGGCCACAATCACCAGCACCCAAATAACCATGCTCACCAATACAAGCCTGTCACGCAGAATCTGGGCAGGCTGCGCAGCCAGCCAGTGCTCGTTAGCATCCGCGGGTGCAGGATCGAGCGGAGAAGATTGCATAGCGCACAAGTTTACGCGCATTGCAAAGTGCGTGGTCTAAGATGCGCAGGCGCAGAAGCTGCGCTCTGGCCAGAGTACAAGATCAGTCGACTAGCATCTTAAAATCTAGACCATCCAGCCACTACCACTTTCAGTAACTATGAATCCGCCGTCAAATCAGGCTAGCACACTAGCACATGCGCTACGTTTCATCTTCTCCAAACATCAACTCAATCCAACATCAGAGCCAACTGCTCCGCAATAATTTGGTGCACAGTTGCGTTGAAATGAGTGCCTTCTCGATTTTCCAGCCCATCAAGATGTTTCGCGCGCAGAATCGGAACTACATTCAGCGGTTGAAAACCGACTTCAAGCGCCAACGCCGCCAACGCCGCTTGAATTTCTTCAACTGGGTAGTTTTCAAAGGAAATCATTAGCGGGAAAATTATCAGGATCGGCGGCTTGGCACTGTGTTTGGATGCCAACACCCTCAGTCTTAAGAGCTGAGTCCGAACATCACCCCACCGCCGCTCGAAGGTTGGACTACTTCTAGCGTAGTTTCTAACTTGGTCCGCGTAAAACTGATCAGTATTTTGACGAGCAAGCCCAATTAACACATTTGCTATTGAACGCTGCGTGTAGCTCCCCTTCGTCAGAGAAAAGTTCAAGAACTTGTCAATGGTGAAAGCCGAGGAGTCATTCGGAAAATCATCATAGTTAAATCCAATAACAATCCGTTCTAGTCGCACTGGCTCTGGCACCAGATCAAGCAGCGTTGCGTAAGCGCCCAAGGACCCACCCGGAAACGCGAGTACATGCACCTTCGCGACTGGTTGCCTTGCTGACAATATCTCTTCCAGTTGGCAGGGAAATGAATCCACAGCCACCACTCCAGTGCCGTCCACCACCGAATCTCCAACAACCAAAATGTCCGCCAAGTCAAACAGACGAGTGTTAAGATAGTTTGAGTACAGCTGGAAACCACTGTTGACCCGAACGTAGCAGCCAGGAACCACCGTGGGGGAAATGGCATTCGCCACTATTGTGGCAGCCGCTAACGGCTTTGGCGGATCTGCCGGGCCACTTGCGGTGCCTTCTGCAGTAGCCCTATCTGCAGCGGGGATTTCCAAGTCTACCGAGATCGATACTTTGCCCTTATCGACATCTTGCAGCAACGCATCTGTGGCGGTAGTGTCTAAATTAGACGATGCGCGATTTTGAGCATTGCCTGTTAAATACAAACCTGCATCATCAAGCGAAAATTGAAGTGCAGGTGCAAGCTCGGCGAGAGTTGGATCTGGTACGCTCGCGAACCGTTCCAAACCATACATCACCACATCAATTCCAGAAAACGCAATCAATCCAATGGAAGCTAAGAACACAGGTAGCATCGAGCGTTTTCTGTTTGCCCGCAAGAGTTCAATTCCAATTGCCAACAAGGCAAATCCAGCACACAGCCGGATAAGCGGCCATACCAACTCAATACCAGTCAGGGCCCGCATCCTGTCTTTAGCCAGTGTCACAACCGTGATGCCGCAAATCAGAAACAGTACTGCACACTTTCCAAACAGATGCTCTTTCTTTGAGAGCCAATAAAAAGCGGGAAATATGCAGACATTGACGATATTCAGGACAAACCAAGAGGTTGAATAAAACCCGAGAATTGTTGGGGTTTCTGAAATTACCGTAAAGCCCGCAATTACTGGGTATAAGTAAAATGCAAAGGGCAGCCATTGCACTACTTTAATTGTTTTCATATTATTAGTAGCGTGGTGCTACTCTGCCGCACGAGAATAATTTCTAATGGCATTGTTTGGACAGCTGCGAGCCGCGCAAAAGTACACCAGATTAGAATAACATGTACAGCTTGCGTGCGCTGCCCCATCCGCCTGCAGTAGAAATGCGCGTGCCGTAAATGCGCCACCGCGCCACAGATGGCTTTCAGCAGATTGGTTTAGCGCGCTGCCGGACGCGCAAAGATGCGCACCCAGGCCGGAAAGAAGGTGCTTACAAACGCCAAGGCCAGCACCGCAGCCAGCACTAAGGGTGCGTGGCTAACACTAAATGCGGTCCACGCCAGCACAATCCAGAAAAACATGTTGGCCACGGCAACTGCATAAACCCATGTGGCAAACTTGTGCTGGTCGCTAAAGAAACTCATCTCCTCAATTAACGGATGCTGCGCATCCGGCCGCATGCGCCAGCGCAAAAACACCACGGGCAGCACATTGCCGGCTGCCAAGCCCGCTGCCCACGCCAGCATTGCCCATGCTTGGGCATAGCGCGCATGCACAAGATAGGTGAGCAAAATAGCAAACAGGATGTTGCCGGTCGCGCCCATATAGACCACAACCGGAAAGCGGCCCATGTCGCGCAGGTCATCCATTTCGTCTAATTTTTTCGGGCGGCTGTGGTCGCGCATAAATTATTGCCTCTGTGGCACGGAGTATAGCCAAGATCTGCGCGCTACCCGCAGCCGCGAAGCGCAAACACTTCGTAGCAGGTGCACTGCAACGGCCAAGCGCCTGCAGTAGAATCGCGCGTACCGTAAATGCGCCACCAAGTTGCAAACTGCGCCCGCACAAAACTTTTCAGCAAGTAATTGATGCAAACCGAAGCACGCGTCGTTGTGATTGGCGCCGGCATTGCCGGCTGCAGCGTGGCCTACCATCTGGCGCTGAGCGGCTGGCGCGATATTGTGGTGCTGGACCAGGGCCCGCTGTTTCACACCGGCGGCTCTACCAGCCATGCGCCCGGCGGGCTGAGCCGCATCAGCAGCTCGCGCATGCTGGCGGAGTTTGCGCGCTATAGCGTGCCGCTGTACGCGCAGCTGGAGTTTGAGCAGCAAAAGGGCGCGGTGCTGGTGGGCGGGCTGGAAGTGGCCTGCACGGCAGAACGCTGGCAGGAGCTGCAGCGCCGCGCCGGCTGGGCCAAGGCCTTCGGGCTGGAGGCGCACTTGCTGGATGCGCGCGAGTGCCAGGCGCACAATCCGCTGCTGGATGCCGGCAAGCTGCTCGGCGGATTGTTTGATCCCGGCGCGGGCGTAGGCAACGCAGTGGTGGCGTGCGCAGCCATGGCAGCGGCAGCCAGCCTGCACGGGGCAGCCAGCTTCCACGGCCAGACCGCCATTACCGCAATCGAAGTAACGGATGCCAAAGTGCGCGCCATCGTCACTGATCAGGGCCGCATCAACACTGAAGCCGTTGTGCTGGCCGGTGGAATTTGGGGGCCGCTGCTGGGACGCATGGCCGGGGTGGAAGTGCCGCTGATGCCGCTGGAGCACCAGTACGTGCGGCTGGGGCCGGTGCCGGAGCTGGCTGCCAATGGCGTGGAGGTTGGCCTGCCGATCACGCGCATTCATGATTTGCTGATGTACTGCCGCCAGCATCGCGAGTTGTTTGGTGTGGGCAGCTACAACCACGCGCCGCTGCCGGTGGAGCCGCACGCCATCCGCAGCCACCGCGAAACTTCTGACCCTTCAAAGCACGCGTTCACGCCGCAGGATTTTGCCGGGCCGCACGCGCAGCTGTGCGAGCTAATGCCGGCGCTGCGCGGCCGGCCAATTGTGGACGGCTTCAACGGGATGTTTTGCTTCACACCGGACTCGATGCCGATCATGGGGCCGCACCCGGATGTGCAGGGCTTGTGGCTGGCCGAAGCGCTGTGGATTACGCACGCAGCCGGCGCCGGCCGCGCGCTGGCGGAGTGGCTGGACTGCGGTGCGCCCAGCCTGGATTTGCGCGAGGCGGATGTGAGCCGCTTTCAGCCGCACGCGCTGACGCGCCCGTACGTGCGCATGCGCGGCAACGAAACTTACCTCAACACGCACACCATCTACCATCCGGCCGAACCCATGAAGCGCCCGCGCGCGCTGCGCCACACGCCGTTTCATGCGCGCTACGCTGCGCAGGGCGCGCACTTTGTGGAGGTGGCGGGCTGGGAGCGCGCTGCGTGGTGCAATGCCAATGCGAGCGTTGGCGCCACCGGCAGCCTGCCGCTGCGCAGCGGCTGGGCCGCGCAGCACTGGTCGCCGGTGCAGGTGCACGAGCACCTGCTGACGCGCAGCGCCGCCGCGCTCTTTGACATGTCCACCTTTTGCAAGATTGAAGTTGAGGGGCGCGACGCACTCGCGCTGCTGCAATGGGTGTTCACAAACAACATGGACATTGCGCCGGGGCGCGTGGTGTACACGCTGCTGCTGGAGCAGCACGGCGGCATCCGGTCAGACATGACTGTGGTGCGCCTGGCGCCCGCGCACTTCCGCGTGTTGAGCGGTGCCGGGGCCGGCCCGCGTGACCTGGCCTGGCTGCGCATGCACGCGCGCACGCGCAATCTGGAGGTGCGCATCCGCGAAGTGACTTCGGCCTATGGCGCGCTGGGCATCTGGGGGCCGCACGCGCGCGCCGTGCTGGCCGGCGCCACGGATGCCGCGCTGCATAACAGCGCCTTCCCATACTACAGCGCGCAGCCCATAACCGTGGGCATGGCGCCGTGCCTTGCCATGCGCGTCTCTTATGTAGGCGAGCTGGGGTGGGAGCTGTACACACCGGCCGAGTACAGCCTGCATGTGTGGGACGCCCTTTGGGAAGCTGGCCGCGCGTACGGCCTGATTGCCGCCGGCACCGGCGCAATGGACAGCCTGCGCATTGAGAAGGGCTACCGCCGCCTCACGTTCGACACCGACGCCAACATCACGCCGTTTGAAGTGGACCTGTTGCATGTGGTGCGCTGGAAGAAGGGCGACTTTTGCGGGCGCGCTGCGCTGCTGGCGCGCCGTGACACGCCGCCCGAGAAAAAGCTGGCGTGCCTCACGCTGGACCGCGCACGCGATGTGGTGCTTGGCCGCGAGCCGGTGCTGCATGCCGGCAAACCCGTTGGCTACGTCACCTCCGCCAACTCCGGCTACAGCGTGGGCCGCAATGTGGCATACGCACTGCTGCCGGCTGCGCTGGCTGTGCCCGGCTGCGCACTGGAGATTGAATATTTTGGCGCGGCGCTGCCCGCCACCGTGGCTGCCGAACCGCTGTTTGACCCGGACGGCGCGCGCCTGCGCGCCTGACGCGCTGCCCGCTCCGGGCGCACTGCCTACACCACGCCGGCTGCGCGCAGCTCCGCCACTTGCTCTGCGTTGTAGCCCAGCAGCTCGCCCAAAATTTCCTGCGTGTGATGGCCCAGTGGCGGCGGCGCATGCCGCATCTGCACCGGCGCGGTCGGTATCTTTAGCGGCGAGCCCACCAGCGGCACGCTGCCATCCAGCGCATGCGCCACATCCACGCGCATGCCGCGCGCCTGCACTTGCGGGTCGGCAAACACGCGCTCCAGCGTATTAATTGGCCCGGCCGGAATGCCCGCCTGCTCGCACAGCGCAATCCACTCGGCGGCATCGCGCGTTGCAAACAGCTCGCTTAGCATGCGCCCCACCTCCGCGCGGTGCTGCACGCGCGCCGGGTTGGTTGCAAAGCGTGCATCCGTTGCCCACGCCGCGCGGCCGGCCGCAGCGCAAAACTTTTGCCATTGCAGGTCGTTGCCGGCTGCGAACGCAAAGTAAATGTCGCGCGCCTTGAACTCCTGGTACGGCACAATGTTGGGGTGCGCATTGCCCTGGCGCTGCGGCAGCTTGCCGGACACCAGAAAGTTGCTCATCACATAAGACAGCAGCGCAATCTGGCTGTCCAGCAGCGCAATATCTATGCGCTGCCCGCCGCCGCCGCTGGCGCGCGCCACCAGCGCTGCCAGGATTGCATTGCTCGCAAACAAGCCCGCTGCCAGATCCGCAATCGCCACACCCGCGCGCTGCGGCTCGCCGTCTGGCGCACCGGTCACGCTCATGAAGCCGCTCATCGCCTGCGCAATAAAGTCATAGCCCGGGCGCGAAGCATATGGGCCGGTCTGCCCGTAGCCGGTAATGCTGCAGCAGATCAATCCCGGGCGCAGCTGCTGCAGGGCCGCATAGTCCAGCCCCCATTCTTCCAGCGTGCCGGCTTTGAAGTTTTCCACCAGCACATCCCCGTGGCCGATGAGCGCGCGCAAAATTTCCAGGCCGCGCGCGTGCTTCAGGTTTAGCGTCAGGCTGCGCTTGTTGCGGTTGGCGCTCAAAAAGTAGGCTGCCTCGCCGCTGGCGGTGTAGGGCGGGCCCCACTGGCGCGTGTCATCGCCGCGCCCGGGCTGCTCTATCTTGATCACATCCGCGCCCAAGTCCCCCAGCAGCTGCGTGCAGTACGGCCCAGCCAGCACGCGCGACAGGTCAATGATGCGCACACCGTGCAGCAGCGGCTGGCCAACCGCGCCCGGCGCAGTATCCATCGTCATTCCAGGATTATCCACATGTGCATGCAGCCGTCACTTGGGCGCATGCAATTTAAAATGCGGGTGGAGTGCCGCAGCCGCATCAACCCAGGCCCAGCACACGCCGCGCGTTGCCATGGTAAATTTTTTCCAGCACGCTGTCCGGCAAGTGCAGGCCGCACACCTGCCAGCGCCCCTGGCCCGGCACTTCACCCGTTCCATAGTTGAAGTGCTCGTCATCCGTTTCCAGAAAACGGTAGTACAGCTGATAGCCTTGCACGTCCGGCCCCTGGTCTGTGCCAAACAAAATGCGGTCCGCATGCTGCACAAAGAAGCGCCGCGCGCTATAGGGCTGGCGCCCCAGCTCGCCGATGCGCGCACTGAAGTCAATATAAAAGTTTGCGCAGCGCGCAAGCAGCGCGCCCACCCAGCCCAGGTTTTCTGCGTAGCAGCCCACATGCGCGCCAATGAAGGTGGTTTGCGGATGGCGCTCCACAACGCGCGCCAGGGCATTCACAATATCAAGAAAGGGCGGGAACGGCGGCGCCGGAAACTGCCAGTCCGGATGCGCATGCAGCTCTTCCCAGCGTTCGTTGGTTGCATCCAGCGGGTCAAAGAATGCCACGGGATCGGCCACGTGCACCATCACCGGCAGGCGCAGCTCGCCGGCTGCCGCCCACAGTGCGTCGAGGCGCGCATCGTCCGGGCTCACAAGTTTGTTGTGCTGGTCGCGCACATGCAAGCCCAGCGGCTTCCAGATTTTGAGGCCCTGCGCTCCGCGCGCTGCCTGCAGGCGCAGCTGCGCAGCCGCCCACTCGCCAAAGCGGTCGCCGTGGGCGGGCCACTGCGCCCAATCCACCCCGCCAAAAATCTGAAAACGCTGCGGCGCGCCGTTTTTAAAATGATCGAGATGGGCATGCAGGATGTCTGTGCCCCAGCCGCCATCAAGGTCCACGTAGGCAATGACACCGGCCTTGTCCAGCTCATCCAGCAGCGCGGGCAGCGGGCGCTTGTCCCAGCCGCCGCCAAACGGCTCAGCCAGATGGTTGTGCGCATCCACAACCGGGAAGCGCGCCCGCGGCACGGCCGTGGCCTTGGTGGCAAGCACAGCCCGCGGCTTGAAGTCAGCGAGCAGCATGCATCACAGCCCTGACAGATGCGCAGTCAAGCCGGCAGCCCGGCAGTTGCCGGCACACTGTGGCTTAAGCCTTCGCGGGCCGCAGCTTTGCGTTTTCTTTGGCATCCGCAATCGCCGCATCCACATTCACAAACGGCAGAATAATCAACCCCACAATAAAAAACACAATCGTGGAAAGAATGGCGAGGCGCATGCTGCCGTAGATTTGGTTTACCAACCCGAACAGCAGCGTGCCCCACCATGATGTGCCGCGCTCGCTGATTTCATAGAAGCCGTAGAACTCGGCTTCCTGCGTGGCGGGAATCATTTGCGCAAAGAGGCTGCGGCTGAGCGCCTGGCTGCCGCCCAGCACCAGCGCAATCACTGCGCCCAGCAGCCAGAACTGGCGTTCATCGGTGAGGAACTGGTACGCATAGATGCTCACGGCCGCCCACACCACAAGGCTGCCGATCAGCGCGCGCTGCGTGCCAAACCAGCCCGCCAGCCGGCCAAAGAGCAGCGCGCCGCCAAAGGCCACAAACTGCACCATCAAAATCACCTGAATGAGCGTGCCCTGCTCAAGGTGCAGCTCTTCCGCGCCAAAGATGGCCGCCACGCCAATCACCGTCTGCACGCCGTCATTGAAGAACAGGTAAGCCACCAGATACTTGACCGTCTGCGGCATCACCGGATATTTGCGCACCAAAAAAATAATCAGCACACCCAGCGGCCCCAGGATGGGCAGCACGGCCAGCCAGATGGGCAGCCCCAGCAGCACCAGCACCGGCGTGGCCAGCGGCAGCAGCGAGAGCAGCGCCACCCACCAGGTTGGCACCTGCATCAGGCGCCCCAGCTGCATGTAGCCAATCGTCAGAAAGTTCTCGCCGGCGGGCAGCTCGCGTGTGGCGTGGCGCTCACTGAGGCGTGAAAAGGTGATCAGCTGCCAGCCCAGCCACCACACGCCGGCGGAGCCCAGGTTGATGCGCACCGCCAGCCCTTCCGAGTCCGGGCCCAAGATCTCGGTGCTGAAGGTGTAAAGGATCAGGTTGAGCAGCAGCAGCAGGCCGCCGCCCAGATACCCAATGCCCCAGCCGTAGGAAGACACGCGGTCGCGCTGGTCCGGGCTGGCAATTTCCGGCAGGTATGCGTTGTAAAAAACAATCGCAGCGCCATAGGAAAGATTTGCCAGCACATACAACAGGCCGCCCAGCCACCACAGCCCGCCCTGCACAAAATAAAGCAGCGTGGTGGCCACGCCGCCCAGCACCGCAAAAAACATCAGCATGTTCTTGCGCTGGTTGGAGTAGTCCGCCACTGCGCCCAGCATCGGCAGGAACATTGCCTGCATGCCCACCGAGATTGAAATGCAATACGGCAAAAACGATCCCGGTGCAATGGGCACGCCCAGCACATACACCATGCCGCTGGCATCGGCGGCGGCGCGTGCCAGCGCCGCCAGATACGGGCCAAGGAACACGGTGCCCACCGTGGTGCTGAAGGCGCTGATGGCCCAGTCATACATGGCCCAGCCAAAAATTTCGCGTTTGTCATTGATGCGCGGAGCAGCTTGTGCGGACATGGCGGTCTCCTATTTTCTGCTGGAGCTAAAAATTGCAGCGCGGCCCGCGGCTGGCTGCCATTGCGGAATATTTTGCGGAGCGCGCCCGGCATGCCCAGCGCACACTGCTAGCAAGGTGCAGGCTGCCGGGCGCTGGCGGGCGTCAGCCATGCACATCCTGCGCGAAGGGCGCATAAGGCGCGGTGTCCTGCGCACTGCAGCGCAGCTGGTAATAGTGCTGCAAGATGGCGGCCTGCTGCTCCACATTAAAGTGCTGCAGCCGGGCGCCTTGCGCGCGGCTGCGCAGCAAATTTTCTGCGCCGCCATAATCGTAGACGGCGTCGCCGGCCTGCAGCTGCGCGCGCAGCGCCAGCCACAGGTAACGCCAGCCCAGCTGCTGAAACTGCCACACATGCGCCAGCTCATGGATCAGCCAGCCAAGCGCCAGCGCCTCGGCAGCTGCGGGCAGCTGCACGGGGAAGCAGCACCAGTTGCCAAGCGCCACAGCGTTGTGCACGCCGGGCGCGCGCGGCGGCCGGCGCGCCAGCCAGCGGCCGGCCGTGTCCAGCCAGTTGGGCCAGGGCGTTTGCTCCCACACGCGCACACGCGTGCAATCCAGCCGGCTGCCAAACACTTGCGCTGCGGCAGCCTGCTCAAAGGCGTGCAGGCGCCTAAGCGCCATCCGCTGCGCTGTGCGCATGGCCGGCGCAGTGCAGCACCGGCAGGCGCGGATATTTTTCGAAGCGCCCGTCCGACTTGGCAAGGCCGCACAGCATAAACAGGCTGCCGCGCGCGCTCTCCACCAGCTGCACGTGCTGGCAGCTGGCACACAAGCCGGCCTGCGCCAGCATGCGGCGCGCATCTGCAGAAAGCGGCGGGCGCTTGCTCATTCAATCCCGGATACCAGCCATGTGGCAATCTGGCGGTCCACTTTGCCCATGGGATATTGCGCCAGCGCCGCCGGATACACCCAGCGCAGCGCTGCAGCTTGCAGCGCGCGCGGCTGCGCGCGGCCGGCCGCGCACTCAAAGGCATGCAGCGTGATTTTAAAATGCGTGAACGCATGGCGCAGCTGCTGCACCTGCGCGCCGACGCGCACGCGCAGCCCCAGCTCTTCGCGCAGTTCGCGCTGCAGGCAGGCGGGCAGGTCTTCGCCGCGCTCGCGCTTGCCGCCCGGAAACTCCCACAGGCCGCCCAGCAGTTTGCCGGCCGGGCGCTGCGCCAGCAGCACGCGCCCGGCGCGGCGGATGATGCCGGCGGTTACTTGGTAGTGCGGCACGCGCAGCTTGGGAAGGCGCACGGGCAGCAGCGCCTGCAGCTGGCTGCGCTGCGCGCTGCACTGCGTGCGCAGCGGGCAGGCGCTGCAGCGCGGGTTGCGCGGCAGGCACACCAGCGCGCCCAGTTCCATCATGGCCTGGTTGTACTGCGCGGCTTTGCCGGGCGGCAGCTGCTGCGTGGCCAGCTGCTGCAGCCGCTGCTGCGTGCGCGGCCGCTCAATCGGCTGGCGCACGCTGTACAGGCGCGCCAGCACGCGCTTCACATTGCCGTCCAGCACGGCTGCGTCCACATCAAATGCAATCGAGGCAATGGCGGCGGCCGTGTATGCGCCCACGCCGGGCAGGCGCCGCAGCAGCGCGGGGTCAGCCGGCACGCGCCCCGCATGGCTGCGCAGCACCACGCGCGCTGCGCGCTGCAGGTTGTGGGCGCGCGCGTAATAGCCAAGGCCCTCCCACACGCGCAGCACATGCGCAGTGCGCGCCTGTGCCAGCGCCTGCAGTGTGGGGAAGGCGCGCAGCCAGCGCGCGTAATATGGCTTCACCGTCTCCACGCGCGTCTGCTGCAGCATCACCTCGCTCACCCAGATGCGATACGGGTTGCGCGTGCGGCGCCACGGCAGCGCGCGCGCATTGCGTTTGTACCAGCGCAGCAATGGCCGCACATCCATCGCGGCAATATAGCACAGCGCCATGCTATATTGCGCGCATGCCAGCGCAGGCAATTGCAGCGCAGTGCCTGCGGCTGGAGCTGCTGGGGCACGGCCGGGTGCGCGCCTGGCTGCGCAGCAGCGTGCGGCCGCAGCCCGGCCAGTGCATGCTGGCGCGCCTGGGCGCAGGCCCCGAGCCTTATTTGTGCAGCGTGTTGTTTCCGGTGGCGTTTGAGCCGGAGCTCTGGGCAATTGAGCTGGCACCGGGCGATGCCGGGCGTGACTGGCTGCAACCCGGCTGCAGCCTGGAGCTGCTGGGGCCGGTTGGGCGGCCGGCAGCGCTGCCCGCCGCCAAGGGAAACTTATTGCTGATTGCCAACACGCAGCCCGCGCGCTTGCTGCCGTTTGCAGCCGCCACACTTGCGGCCGGCGGCGCGGCGCTGCTGCTGCTGGCGCGCCCGTACCCGGTCGAATCCCTTGATGCGCGCATTGAGGTGCGCATCGGGCACCTGCCCGCGCTGGTGCGCGAGCACAGTGCGTGGCCGGCGCTGGCCATTGCGCATGTGGAGCCGCAGCCCGCGCCAGAGCTGGCAGCGCTGCTGGCGCAAATACCCAACGCGCATGTGCTGCTGCACCTTTGCCTGCCGTGCGGTGTGGGCGCCTGCCAGGCCTGCACCATCCGCACGCGCGCCGGCTGGAAGCTGGCGTGCACCGCCGGGTTGCTGTGGCCGCTGGCCGAGCTGCAGGCGCAGCCCTGAGCCGCGCGCAGCGCGCACCAAAATAGTTATGGCACTGCTGGAGCTGGCACCCAACCACAAGACCGGCTTGGCGCTGCGCAGCCGCGCCGTGGCGGCCTCCGGCTGCTGGGGCTTTGCGGATGAGTATGCGGGCTTGGTGGACTTTGCGCAGCTGGGCGCCTTCATTACCAACCCGCTAACATACGCGCCGCGCCAGCCGGCAGCCGCGCGCGCAGCGCTGCCGTTTCCCGGCGGCGTGCTGCTGCACACCGGCCTGCCCAACCCCGGCCTGCGCAGCGCAGTGCAAACCTACGCCGCCAAATGGGCGCGCATGCCCTGCCCCGTGATTGTGCATCTGGCACTTAACAGCGGCGCAGAAGTAACCCAATGCCTGGCGCTGCTGGAGCAGCTGGAAAATGTGGCAGCGCTGGAGCTGGGCTTTCGGGCAGACGAACATGCGCACACCATCAGCGAGCTGGTGCGCGCGGCTTGTGCCGGCATGCTGCCCGTGCTGGCGGCGCTGCCCTTTGAGCGCGCAGCCGAGTGCGCGCCAATTGCTGCGCGCGCCGGTGCGCAAGTGCTGAGCGTGAGTGCGCCGCCGCGCGGCACGCTGCCCGGCCCGGTGAGCGGCCGGCTGTACGGCCATGGTGTGTTCCCGGGCGCGCTGCATAACTTGCAAGCCGTGCAAGCGCTGACAGACTTGCCGCTGCTGGCCGGCGGCGGCGTGCACACGCCGGAGCAGGCGCAGGCATTGCTGGCAGCCGGCGCCGCTGCCGTGCAGCTGGATTCGGTGGTGTGGTCGCAGCCCGCGCAGCTGCCGGCGCTGCTGCAAGCACTCGCGCTTTAAGCCGGCAGGCGCGGCAGCCCGCCGCTGCCCGCTGCAGCCAGGCTGCTGCGCCGCGCCTCAGGCAATGCGCAGCGCCAGGCTGCGGTACAGCCACCAAAAAGCAACCGCACAAAGCGGCGTAATCAGCAGCGCCTGCTGCAATGAGAAGGCATCCCCAATCCAGCCCACCAGCGTGACGGTGCTGGCCCCGCCCAGCACCGAAGCGCTGACAATCAATCCGCCAATAATGCCCTGCGCGGTGGGGAAGCAGTCATAAAGGCGCGCTGCCAGCGCCGGCCAAAACGAACCAACCGCTGCCCCCAGCAGCACGCACGCCGGGTACAACACCAGCAGCTGCGCATGCAGGCTGAGCACCAGCGCCAGTGCCACCAGATACACAGCCACACTTGCGCCTATGAAGCGCGCGCTGGCGGTGAAGCGGCCGGTGCCCAGCAGCAGCCGGATGATGGTGTAGCCAATCAGCACTGCCGACAGCGCCAGCAGCGCACCTGTCTGCGAAGTCTGGCCTTCGGTTTGCAGGTATGTGGGCAGCCAGGTAATCAAAACACCCTCCACGCCGCTGGCGGCCACAAAGCCCAGCAGCCCCGTCTGCAGGCGCGCGTCGGCCAGATAGCGCAGCACAGCGCGCCCGCCGCCGCCTGCAGTGCTGCGCTCTGCATGCAGCGCAAAATTTTGCAGGCTGACAATGAACAGCGCTGCCCAGCTGCCAAACAAAACTGCAGACAGCAAGAACGCACTGCGCCAGCCGGCACTGAGTGCAAAGCACGCCACCACTAACGCCGGCGCACCCAGCCGCCCCAGCGCCTGAAAGCCGTGCATCAAAATCAATCCACGCGCGCGTTCGCTGCCGTACAGCTGGCTGATTAACGAATTCACCGGCACCCCCAGCCCGTGCCCAAAATGAAAAAGCATCAACGCCGCTGCGAATGCAGGCGCGCTGGCCGCGCCCCACAGCATGAGCGCACCCGCTGCCGTGACGGCCAGCGCTGCACCCAGCACCCAGCGCGGGCCGCTGCGGTCATACCAAATGCCCGATAGCACCGAGCCGCTGGCCATTACCAGTGAGCTGGCGCTGAGAATGGCCCCCATGCGCGTGTGCGACAAACTAAAGTTGAGCTCGAAGCTTCTGATGAGCGCCGGCAAAAGCCCGACGCCCACCAGCCCGATTAAAAAGAAGTAGGCGTGGCTGATCGCGCGCGCGGCGGACACTGGCGGGACATGAGTTGTTTTCACACAACCTTCATTACAACACGCGCGGGCAATGGCAAGCAGCAGTCGCGCGGGTGGCTTTTTTTGGGGGTAAGCTGCAGCCGCAATGGTTGTAACCAAACTGGCTGGCAGCGCAGTTCAAAGTTTCAGCGGGAGTAGTTGGTTCGTCAAGGACGAAAAATCGCGCCAGCGCGCCCAGGCATTCAATTTTGTGCGCCGCCGGATATCTAAATTGGATGCGGTCTTTAGCGCCGTTTTTGTGCAGGGCGCTGGCGCAGCGCTGGCATGATGCCGTATAATGCTCCGCGCCTACAATAAGCCGCTATCCCATGAAGAATATACACACCGAAGAGACCGGCGATTTACTGCAGCAGATAGCCACGGAGCTGGCGTTTGTGGAAACGGGCAGTGCAGCCAGCCTTGCCGCAATTGCCGAAGTTTTGGCGGAGTTGGAAAAACTTGTTGGCTCTCCGCTGCCACCCGCAATTGCCACGGAGATTGCCACTGCCGCCCAATTTGCCGAGGCTGTAGCTGCTGCGGGCGGCGTGCTTGCAGCTGATGCGGGACAGGTGCTGCAAAAATGGTACGAACGCCTGGACAAAGCCTG
>OFRD01000169.1_pt1 | contig 24945 bp, 26 predicted proteins | sample 1543041 | NCBI WGS metagenome assembly OFRD01 (sample SAMN07774234, study PRJEB24372) | wastewater metagenome | isolation source: Exp Tend CN 100WW | collected 2016-02
GGTCGTCAGTTCGAATCCGACAAGCGGCACCACAAACTTGAAAAGGCCCTGATCAATGATCAGGGCCTTTTTTTTGCACCTAGCGGTGCGAGGGCAGACCAGCGGTTGCCATGAACACCTTTGCGGTTCAAATCGTGCGGTTTTGCACCTTGATGCGAATGCTGCTGACCTGAAGGCCCTTCTGGTTCAAATGGGCTTGCAGGGCCGGGACCAGTTGGCGCAGTTTGGCAGCCACTGCGTTGGAGCTGACCAGCAGGCACCAGCATCCGTCTTCAATCGGTCCCGCCTGAACACTGGCCCGCAAGGGGGCTGGCAGCAAAGTGCGAATGGCTTGCAAGCGGGCTGACGAATCGCGCACCAATCCAGCCAATCGCGCAAAAGTAGGTGATTCTTGCGCGGCTTGTTGCAGGGGAATGGCTTGGTGGCGTCTTTGCATGATTGAAGGTACTGCCGCTCATTATCCGGCAGCTTGTGAAGCCGAAAGCCCGCCCCTGAAAGCAGGCATCAAAAGGGGCAGTCCCAGAGGCTAAAATCATCGAGTTAAGCTGGCGCCTGTGGCGGCCCGCTGGGGCAAGTGGGATATGACTTCGCTGGCCCGGTTTTCTCTGAACCCTTTAACTTGACAGGATAGACGGTCTGTCTCTCAGCCTTGGCTGAAGGTGGATCTTGTAGACATGGCCATCCCATTCCTCACTAAAATTTTCGGCAGCCGCAACGACCGCCTGCTCAAGCAATACCGCAAAACGGTGGAGCGCATCAACGCACTGGAAGCCGGACTGGAGTCTTTGAGCGACGACGAACTGCGTGGCAAAACCCAGGCGTTTCGTGATCGCTTTGCCGCTGGCGAAACGCTCGATGCTTTGCTGCCTGAAGCCTTTGCCGTGGTGCGTGAAGGCTCCAAACGCGTCATGAAGATGCGGCACTTCGATGTGCAGATGTCTGGTGGCATTGCCTTGCACAACGGCAAAATTGCCGAAATGCGCACGGGCGAGGGCAAAACCCTGACCTCCACATTGCCCGCTTACCTGAACGCCTTGGCAGGCAAAGGCGTGCATGTGGTCACCGTGAACGACTACCTGGCCAGCCGCGATGCGCGTTGGATGGGCAAGCTGTTCAACTTTTTGGGTTTGTCGGTCGGTATCAACCTCGCCCAGATGTCGCGCGAAGAAAAGCAAGCCGCCTACAACTCGGACATCACTTACGGCACCAACAACGAATACGGTTTTGACTACTTGCGCGACAACATGGTCTATGAAGCCCATGACCGCGTGCAGCGCCCTCTGAACTACGCCATCATCGATGAGGTCGACTCGATCCTGATCGACGAGGCACGCACGCCCTTGATCATCAGCGGCCAGGCTGAAGACCACACCGCGACATACTTGTCAATGAAGCAGGTTGTGCCATTGCTCACCCGCCAAGAAGGCGAAGCCGACCCTCGCACGGGCGAGGGCATCATCACCCCCGGTGACTTCACCTTGGATGAAAAATCGCACCAGATTTTCCTGACCGAGCAAGGCCACGAAAAAGCCGAAGCGGTACTGGCGCAAATGGGCCTGATCCCTGAAGGCGCTAGCCTGTATGACCCGGCCAACATCACCTTGATGCACCACCTGAACGCGGCCTTGCGTGCACAGCACCTGTACCACCGCGATCAGCATTACGTGGTGCAAGAGGGCGAGATTGTGATCGTGGACGAATTCACCGGGCGTTTGATGACCGGTCGTCGCTGGAGCGATGGCTTGCACCAGGCCGTGGAAGCGAAAGAAGATGTGCAGATCCAGGCCGAAAACCAGACGCTGGCCTCCATCACCTTCCAGAACTATTTCCGCCTGTACAACAAGATCGGTGGCATGACCGGAACGGCCGATACCGAAGCGTATGAGTTTCAGGAAATCTATGGCCTGGAGACCATGGTCATTCCGCCGCACCGCAAGAGCCAGCGTGAAGACCAACTCGACCGTGTGTACAAGACATCACAAGAGCGTTACAACGCCGCGATCACCGACATTCGCGAATGCCACGAGCGCGGTCAGCCTGTGCTGGTGGGTACCACCTCGATTGAAAACTCTGAGTTGATTGCCCAGCTGCTGACGCAAGAGAAGTTGCCGCACCAGGTGCTCAACGCCAAGCAGCACGCCCGCGAGGCCGACATCGTGGCTCAAGCAGGTCGCCCCGGCATGATCACGATCGCCACCAACATGGCCGGTCGTGGCACCGACATCGTGCTGGGTGGCAACATCGAAAAAGACATCCAGGCCGCTGAGACCGACGAAAGCTTGTCTGAAGATGCACGCCAAGTTCGCGTGGCCGAGCTGCGTGAGCAATGGAAAATGGTGCACGAACAGGTCAAGGCTTTGGGCGGTTTGCGCATCATCGCCACCGAACGCCATGAGTCGCGCCGCATTGACAACCAATTGCGTGGCCGTTCGGGCCGCCAGGGCGACCCCGGCTCTTCACGTTTCTACTTGAGCCTGGACGATCCGCTCATGCGCATTTTTGCGGGTGACCGCGTGCGCGCCATCATGGACCGTTTGAAAATGCCTGAAGGCGAGGCCATCGAAGCGGGCATCGTCACGCGCAGCATTGAAAGCGCGCAGCGCAAAGTGGAGTCGCGTAACTTCGACATCCGCAAGCAATTGCTGGAATACGACGATGTGTCCAATGACCAGCGCAAAGTGATCTACCAGCAGCGCAACGACATTCTGGATGCCGCAGACCTGAACAGCCAGATCGCTTCATTGCGTGAAGGCTGCTTTGTCGATCTGGTGCGCCAATACGTGCCTGCCGAGTCGGTGGAAGAGCAATGGGACTTGGCCAGCCTTGAGAAAGCGTTGGCCGATGAGTGGTTGCTGGAAGTCAACTTGCGCGAGAAGGTCCAGGCCTCCAATGCCATCACCGACGAAGAAATTCTGGAGATGGTGGTGGCCACGGCCAACGCCCATTTCCAGGCCAAGCTCGACAGCGTGGGGGCTGAGAACTTTGTCTCATTTGAGCGCATGGTCTTGCTGCAAAGCATCGACACGCACTGGCGCGAGCACCTGAGCGCACTAGATTATCTGCGCCAAGGTATCCACTTGCGTGGTTATGCGCAAAAGCAACCCAAGCAGGAATACAAGCGCGAAGCGTTTGAGTTGTTTGGCCAGTTGCTCGACGCGGTCAAAAACGAAGTTACCCGCACCTTGATGACGGTGCGCATTGATTCGGGCGACCAGATCGAACAGGCGGCCCAAGACATTGAGGAGCGTGCCGAGCACATCAGCAACGTGACTTACAGCGCGCCCGATGAGTCGGGTGAGCCACAAACCGTGGCCGCTGATCTGGCGGGTTTGCAGCAAGCCTTTGGCCCTGTTGGACGCAACGAGCCTTGCCCTTGTGGCAGCGGCAAGAAGTTCAAGCAATGCCACGGCAAACTCGCCTGAGTTTGCTGCGCGGATGAGACGGGCTTCGGCCCGTTTCGTTTGTGTGCGTCCGAAAAATTATTTTCTCTTTTCCTGAAGGATCACCATGCCTGTGAATTTGCCACCATTGGACCCCGCCCAATTGAGCCCGATTGCGGGCGTTCGCATTGGCATTGCCGAAGCCGGCGTGCGCAAAGCCAACCGCAAAGACTTGACCGTTTTTTTGCTGGAGCCAGGTGCCAGTGTGGCGGGCGTGTTCACCAGCAACCGCTTTTGTGCTGCGCCCGTTCAAGTGTGCCGTGAGCACTTGGCCGCGGGCAGCGACGTGCGGGCCTTGGTCATCAACACCGGCAACGCCAACGCGGGTACCGGCGCACCGGGTTTGGCCCATGCACGCCAGACCTGCGAGGCCCTGGCCAGCTTGCTGCAATGCACATCCGCACAAATTTTGCCGTTTTCAACGGGCGTGATCATGGAGCCGCTGCCCGTGGACCGCATCGTGGCGGGCTTGCCCGCTGCTTTGGCCGACGCGCAAGCCGCGCACTGGGCCAAGGCGGCTGAAGGCATCATGACCACCGACACCGTGCCCAAAGCAGCCAGCACGCAGGTGAAAGTGGGCGGCCAGACGGTCAGCATCACCGGCATCAGCAAAGGCGCAGGCATGATTCGCCCCAACATGGCCACCATGTTGGGCTTTGTGGCCACAGACGCTTGCATCGATCCTGCTTTGTTGGCCCCACTGGCCAAACAATTGGCCGATGGCTCGTTCAACCGCATCACGATCGATGGCGACACCTCGACCAACGACTCGTTCATGCTGATCGCCACGCACAAGGCGGGCAACGCGCCCATCACTTCGCTGGACAGTGCTGACGGCCAGGCCTTGCTGCAGGGCTTGATGCACGTGGCACGCCAGCTGGCGCATGCCATCGTGCGCGATGGCGAAGGTGCCACCAAGTTCATCACTGTGCAGGTCGAGGGTGGCCGGACAGCTGACGAGTGCCGTCAGGTGGCATACGCCATCGCGCATTCGCCCTTGGTTAAAACGGCTTTCTTCGCCAGCGACCCGAATCTGGGCCGCATCCTGGCAGCGGTGGGCTATGCGGGCATCACCGATCTGGACCAAGGCTTGATCGAGTTGCACTTGGACGACGTGCATGTGGTGTCGCAAGGCGGGCGCCGTGCCGAATACCGCGAAGAAGATGGCCAACGCGTCATGAAGGGCAGCGAGATCACTGTGCGCGTGGGCCTGGGCCGAGGCACAGCCAGCGACACCGTCTGGACCTGCGACTTGAGCCATGAATACGTCACCATCAACGCGGATTACCGTTCATGAACTCAGTCGCCCCATCTGCATTGGACCAACTGCTGGCCAAAGTCAGCCAGTTGGTGGACCGCATCGAGTCGGTTTTGCCTCAGCCCTTATCGGCCCCTGATTGGACGCAGGCCATAGCCTGGCGTTACCGCAAGCGCTCGTCCGGCCATGGCGTGCTGGAGCCGGTGCGCCATGTGGCGGCCATGACGCTGGCTGATCTGAAGGAAATCGACGATCAAAAGGAAAAGCTGCAACGCAATACCGAGCAGTTTGTGCAGGGCCGCCCGGCCAACAACGTGCTGCTGACGGGCGCACGCGGAACCGGCAAATCGTCGCTCATCAAGGCGTGCCTCAACACCTACGCACCCCAAGGCCTGCGCCTGATCGAGGTGGACAAGGAAGACCTGATCGATCTGCCCGACATCATCGAGGTGGTGGCCGGACGCGATGAAAAGTTCATTGTGTATTGCGACGACCTGAGTTTTGAAGATGGTGAGCCGGGCTACAAGGCCCTCAAATCCATCCTCGACGGCACTGTGGCGGCATCAACCCCCAATGTGCTGGTGTACGCCACCAGCAACCGACGCCATTTGCTGCCCGAGTACATGAGCGAGAACCTCACCTACAAACACACCGACGATGGCGAAGTGCATCCGGGCGAAGGCGTGGAAGAGAAAATCTCCCTGTCCGAGCGCTTCGGTTTGTGGATCAGTTTCTACCCCTTCTCGCAAGACGAGTACCTGACCATTGCGGGTCAGTGGCTCAGCGCCTTGGGTGCCACAACCGCGCAAATCGAAGCGGCCCGCCCAGAGGCCTTGTTGTGGGCTTTGGAGCGGGGTTCGCGCAGCGGCCGTGTGGCTTACCAGTTCGCACGCGACATGATGGGCCGCCAATCGGATCAGGCATGAGCACCGGCCTGTTGGTGGCCGACGGGGAACGCGCTCGCGAAGACGTGAGCGCAGACCAGACCGAACGTGCGGTGGTCGATGTGGCGGTTGGCGTGTTGATGCAAACCGATGGCCAGTTTTTACTGACCTCGCGCCCCGATGGCAAGGTCTACGCAGGCTATTGGGAGTTTCCGGGCGGCAAGCTGGAAGCCGGTGAATCGGTCGAACAAGCCCTGCGCCGAGAGTTGCAAGAAGAGTTGGGCATCACGATCGGCGAGGCGCAGGCCTGGAAAATCCAGATGGTCGATTACCCGCACGCCTTGGTGCGGCTGCATTTTTGCAAAGTCTGGCATTGGCAAGGCGAGCTGCAAATGCGCGAAGGCCAGTCACATGCTTGGCAGAGTTTGCCGGTGAGCATGGTGCCGGTGCTGCCGGGTACGGTGCCGGTACTGGGCTGGCTTGCCGAAGAGCGTCAGTTCAGCGGTGCCACGCACAGCTGAATTTCGTTGGGCGCGGGCCCGTTGCTGATTTATTGCAAACGCGGATCGCCAAAGGGCTCGTCGGGCGGCGTTTCGTCGGGCAGTTTGAACTCTTCACTGGCCCAAGCGCCCAAGTCAACACCCTTGCAGCGGGCGCTGCAAAACGGGCGATAGGGGTTGGTGCTGCTGTAAAGGCTCAGGCCTGCACAGGCGGGGCAGCGTACCTTGCGCGGTGCGAAGTCTTGGGGCGTGTTCGAGTCGCTCATGCGCACAAAGACATCTCAAAAGGCACGTCCTCGGTGGTGGCCAGTAACTTGCCATCGCTTTGCTGTCGCATCATGCGGATCACCACCAGCAAACGGTTGCAGCTGATTTCAGGGGTGATGCCCAATGAGGGGTCAATTTTGAGCCGCAACAGCTGAAACGTCCGGCCCTGCGGCAGGTTTTGCTGCAGTTGTCCTGCCGTGGCCATGACTTTTTGACTGCTGCCGGATTCGCGCAACATTTTCAGCAGCAACTGGACGGCTTGGGCCAAGGGGCCGAACGGTGCAACCCATTGCGCCAAATCGCTGGCACGGCTTGGTGCATCGTGGTGTTGCCAAGCAAAGTAGGCTGGCAAATCAAACTCGCAAGTGCCGCCAGGGATGACAGCGCGGCTGCGCAAAGCCATCAGGAAATCGTTGTCGTTCAGGCTTTGGCCAATTTTGCCGCTGACCTGGTTGAGGGCTTCGAAGTGCTCGTCCAGTTGGGCAATCAGTCCGTCAAGGGCTTTTTCGGAGATGGCCGGATTGCCACGGTAGCCGTTGTACAGCTGCTTTTGGCGTTCGAGGTCTTTCAGCACGTCAGACTTCAACTCCGAGCGCGAGGCCACTTCGATGATTTCGAACAAAGTGGTCAGTGCAAAGTGGTGATCGAGCGCCTCCGTGCGGGCCATCAATTGGCCCAAGCGGTTGAACAATTGTTGCAGTCGCAGGTAAGTGCGGATGCGTTCGTTGAAGGGGTATTCGTACAGTATCACGCGGCGTTTTCCAGTGCCGCCATCATAGCCCGAAGTCAGCCGCCACCAGAGCCACTTGCGCCTCTAATTGAGCCAGATTCAGGCCTTGGTTGAAGACCACCACATCGGCACAGGCCAAGCGTTGTGCGCGTGAGGCCTGGAGTGCGATGATGCGGTCGATTTCTTCGGCTGCCAGCCCACTGCGGGCCATGACCCGTTGCCGTTGTGTGGCGGCATCGCAGTCCACCACCATCACCCGGTCTACTTGCTTGCGCCAGCGTTCGCCCGACTCCACCAGAAGAGGAACGTCGAACACCAAACAACGTTGGCCGTTTTGCAAGGCAGTCTGTGCTTGCTCTGTGGTGATCTGGCTCACCAGCGGGTGAATGATGGCTTCAAGCTGTTTTTTGGCATCGGCAGACTTGAAAATCTGTTCACGCATGGCTTGCCGGTCCATGGCGCCATGGGGATCGATCATTTGGGGTCCGAAGACTTGAACAATGGAAGCCATAGCCCGTCCGCCCGGGGCCGTCACGCTGCGTGAAATCGCGTCAGCGTCGATCACTGCGGCACCACGGGCTGCCAACAGGGCGGCCACGGTGCTTTTGCCGCTGCCAATGCCACCGGTCAGGCCGATGCGCCAAATACGCTGAGTGTTCATGCTTAAACAGCCAAGCCCGGCAGGTGACCAAAGGCCATGACCCACAAACCTGCCAAGGCCAAAAAGGGACCAAACGGAATATAGCCGTCTTCGGGCAGGCGCTGGCGCACACGCAGCCAGATACCCACGATGGCACCTGTGATGGAGGCCATCAGCACCAGCGACAGCAATGCGGGCCAGCCCAGCCAGGCGCCCAGCGCGGCCAGCAGTTTGAAGTCACCTTGGCCCATGCCCTCTTTGCCGGTTATCAGCTTGAAGAGCCAATAAACCGACCACAAAAACAGGTAACCCGCCACGGCCCCCCACAAGGCCGTGGACAAACTGACATCGCTCAGCCCCAGGCTGGCCGCCAACAAACCAGCCCACACCAACGGTTGGGTGATGGCATCGGGCAGCAAGGTGGTGTCGGCGTCAATGGCCGCCAGGGTCAGCAAAGCGGCGGCAAAACCCGCCCAGGCCAAAGCAGCGCCGCTCATGCCGTATCGGGAAAAGCTCCAGACAAACAAAACACTGGTCAACAGTTCAATGACCGGGTAGCGCCAGCCTATTGCCGAGTGGCATTGGCTGCAACGACCCTTGAGCACCAGGTAACTGAGCACCGGGATGTTTTCGGACCATGACAGCACATGCCCGCAGTGGGGGCAATGCGATCTGGGCACGGCGATGTTGAAAGGCTTGGGTGATGGCCTATCGGTAGGGGTGTCAGGGCCTTGTTCGCGAATGGCCTCAGCCCATTGCGCCTCCAGCATGCGGGGCAAGCGGTGAATCACCACATTCAGGAAGCTGCCCACCACCAGGCCCAGCAGGGCAAAGCCGCCCCATAGTAGGAAATCGGTGGTCATTTCAGAACACCTGACCCAAGCGAAAAATAGGCAGATACATGGCCACAAGAATACCGCCAATCAGACCGCCCAAGACGACAATGATCAAGGGTTCGAGCAAACTGGACAGGCCGTTGACCCGGTCATCCAGTTCGGTTTCCATCAGGCCACCCGCGCGTGCCAGCAACTGGTCCATGGCCCCGGTTTCTTCGCCCGTGGCGCACAGCTGCACGATCATGGGCGGAAAACGGTCGCTTTGGGCCATGCCTTCACTCAATCGGCTGCCTTGTGTCACCTGCCTTTGCAATTGCAATGTCACACCTTCATACACGCTGTGGTCGCAGGCTTGGGCCACTGGCCCCAATGCTTCTGCCAAGGGAACGCCTGCCGACAGCAAGGCTGACAAGGTTTGCGCCCATCGTGCCACCACCGCGGTGCCCATCAGCGGCCCCAGCATCGGCAATTTGAGCAGCCAGCGGTCTTTGGCTGCTTTGAACTGGGCTTGACCCGCTTGCGGGCGCTGCCAAAACCAGAGGCACAGCAACGCGACCACAACGGCCACAGGGCCAGATGCGCTCAAGCCGTCGCTCAGTGCCACCACGATTTGTGTGGCCCAGGGCAATTCGGCCCCGAACGACTTGAACACGTCTTCGAACACGGGCACCACAAACACCAAGATCAGCACCAGCACGGAGATGGCCACACCCATCACCGCCGTGGGGTAAACCAGCGCTGAACGCACGCGCGAGCGCAAGGCCTCGTTTTTTTCCAGTGTGTGCGCCAGGCGCTCCATCATGGTGTCCAGAATGCCAGCCGACTCGCCCGCTTGAACCATGCTGGTGTAAAGCCTTGTGAAATGGGCCGGGTGCCTGGCCAAGGCCTCATGCAAAGCCGAGCCAGACGCCACGTCGTTGTGCACTTGTTGCACGATGTTCAACAGCGCCACAGACGTCAGGCTGCGCGACAACATGTCCAACGACTGCAAAAGGGGAACCCCCGCCCGCAGCAGTGCCGCCAGTTGCCGGGTCATGAGCGACAGGTCGCTTGGGCGCACACGGGGCGGTCTGTCCCACCACAAACGCTGCAGCCGCACCGACTGCACGCCTTGTCTGCGCAATTGGGCGCGGGCCAGTCCGGCTGTGTGTGCATTCAGGCGTCCTTGAGTGGGGCGGCCTTGGGCATCACGACCCTGCCATGCAAAAACCGGGGTCGGGGCGGGTGTGTCGTGCTGGCTCATGCACCGTACCGCGTGTTGGCCAAAACCTCGTCGAGCGAGGTGATGCCTTTGAGTACTTTTCGCAGACCTGCCAGACGCAATGACGCGACCCCCTCACGCTGCGCCAGTTGGGTCATTTCCTGGTTGCCCGCATCGCACAAAATCAGGGCCTGCATGTCTGCAGTCACGGGCATGACCTGGAAAATGCCGGTGCGCCCCGCAAACCCTTTGTGGCAATGCGTGCAACCCACAGGCTTGAAGGCTTCAACGGCATCGCCAAGCAGCAAATCGGCGGGCAGACCTGCTTGCAGCAACACCTGCGCAGGCAGGGACACGCGTTCTTTGCACAGAGGGCACAGACAGCGCACCAGGCGCTGGGCCGTGATCAGGGTCACGCTGGCCGCAATGTTGTACGAGGCGGCGCCCATGTTGCGCAAGCGCACCAAGGTGCTGGGCGCGTCGTTGGTGTGCAAGGTGGACAACACCAGATGGCCTGTCTGGGCCGCCTGGATGGCGATGTTGGCTGTCTCCAGGTCGCGCACCTCGCCGACCATCAAGACATCCGGGTCTTGTCGCAAAAAAGCACGCAAAGCGATGGCAAATGTCAGGCCGGGCTTGTCTTGCACATTCACTTGGTTGATGCCTTGCAGCTGAATTTCGCAAGGGTCTTCCACCGTGGCGATGTTCACTTCGGCCGTGTTGAGCCGGTTCAGACAGGCATAAAGCGATTGCGTTTTGCCCGAGCCCGTGGGCCCGGTCACCAGCACCATGCCGTGGGGGCGGTGAATCGCTTCCACCAGACGGGCCAAGTCTTCACTCTCGTAACCCAGTTGGTTCAAGTCGAGTTGGGCCTGGGCGGAGTCGAGCACCCGGATCACCAGCTTTTCGCCAAACAAGGTGGGTAAGGTGCTGACACGCAAGTCCAGTTCGCGGCCGTTGGCCAATTGCAGCTTCATGCGACCGTCTTGCGGCAGGCGTTTTTCGGCAATGTCCAGTCGCGAGAGCACCTTGATGCGAGAGGACAGGCGGTCTTTCAGCGCCATGGGCGGTGTTGCAATTTCGCGCAATTCGCCGTCGATGCGCATGCGCACCCGGTAATGGTGCTCGTACGGCTCAAAGTGCAAGTCCGAGGCTTTGAGGGTGACCGCCTGCTCCAGCAGTTGCTGGACCCAGTGCACCACAGGCGCATCGTCGATCGCCCCCAACTTTTGCGGGTTGCCGAGTTTGTCCAGCATGGCGCCTCCATGAATAATTTTGTTTTAAAAAATTAAAGTAATCATGGGCTGCATTGCGAATTTTGTAAACGGGTGCATTGACCTGCGGCAGCAGTCAGTCTGAGGGAGCGTCATTGACAGATTGCGTCAACTTTCAAGGTGATTTAAAACAAAGCCTGAAACGGAATATCAGTTAGCATTTAAATTCGAATCTTCCATTGAGCCCACACATGAAATTCATTGGTTTGTTATGGCTTGCGTGTTGCCTTCCTGCTTGGGCTGACCACTACAGCCCTATCACCGTCTGGCAAACCGTGCCCTTCATCAAGGGACAGGACTTGTGCCAGTTTCAAGATGCTTATGGGAGCACGGCGCAAGAAAATCACAAGAACTTGAGCCAGCAACTCATCCATTTGCTCAACGCTGGCGCAGACCCTGCACAGCTGGTTGATTTGCTCAACGCACTAGACCGCAACACCCAACTCAATCGTGAGCGAGCCACTGCCGGCAAGGGGATGGACGTGTTGCTCGAAGGCAGTCTCAAAGCCTCCCTGGATGCCCAGTACACCAAGCTGCAGCCACGCAACCGCAACATCACATTTTTCAATCCGGCCCCCATTTACGCGTTGGCCCGTGATTTGCGCGATGAAAAACGACAAGGTTATCTGGACGCCGGAATGCTGGGCAAACTCAATGCCATGGCTTGGGGTACTTACTCTTATGCGCCGACTTGCAAGGGTGATCTGTTGGTGACTTTGCATATCCAGGTCACCTCGGGGCGAACATACAACTACCAAGCCAGGGGCCGACCCGATCAAGTCATGCTGGCCATCAGCAGTCAGTTGTTTGCAGAATTCCAACACACGCAGTTCCCATCCAAAGTCAAGATGGGCAATCGCACGCTTGAGCTGATCGGCGCGCCGGGTGTGCCGATCAGTCACACCAGCAGTGCGGCGGCAGCAGAGCGGACTTGCCGCAGCATTCAGGCGCGCCTGCCGACGGCCGAAGAATACGAATTCGTTTCCAATCTGGGAGACTGGAACCAAGGTGTCAGAACGGTCGGGCGTGTTTGGGCTTTGGCAAACCACATGGTCTTGGCGCCCGATTTGCCCAACCCTTCACCGATTCGTCCAGAAAGCGAAGTTCGTGCGAACGAGCTCTATTACTACTGCGTCAGGTGATGGCGGGAGAGCCTACCCGGCCTCATCTTCCCGTCTGCACAAGGCAATCAAGCACTTTATGAAACGAACTTGACCGGCTGGTATTGCGGGTCGGTGTGTTCGCAGGCCTCTGCCTTGGCGCAAGGCATTTGGCAGAGTTCGCGGTTGTACACCGGGCAGGCGCGGTTGAAGGTGACGACGTGGTCCACCTCGGCGCGTATGCCGATCCATTCACCCAGTTTGTGATCGTGGTGGCTGGGTACGTGGGCCATCAGCAGGTCGCCACTGGCCAGCCGCAGGGTGTATAAAAATTCAGATCCGCGAAAGGCTTTGCGGATGATTTCGGCCTTCACTGGGGCATGGTCGTCGTGCACGATGTCGTCGGCCCGCAGCAACACGTCACATTGGCCACCCTCAAAGGCGCAAGGCAAGGGGCATTCGGCCACATCGGTCAATGTGCCAACGGGCGTGTCCACCATCAGCTGGCCATCCACTTCGCGCAACGTCGCGGGGGTGAAGACACCGTGGCCGATGAAGTCGGCGACGAAGCGGGTGGCGGGGCGGTGGTACAGGCTGTAGGCATCGTCCCACTGGTGGAGGATGCCTTCGTTCATCACGCCAATCACGTCGCCAATGGCAAAGGCTTCGAGCTGGTCGTGCGTGACCAACAAGGCGGTGGCTTTGGCGGCTTTCAGGATGTTGCGCACCTCGTGTGCGAGGCGTTCGCGCAGGTCAATGTCGAGGTTGGAAAAAGGCTCATCCAGCAGCAGCAAGTCGGGTTGGGGTGCCAAAGCCCGGGCCAGTGCCACGCGTTGCTGTTGGCCACCCGACAGTTCGTGCGGGTAGCGTTTGTCTGCTCCTTCGAGGCCGACCAGGGTCAGTACTTCGGTCACGCGCTTTTGGCGCTCAGCTTTGGGCAGGTGCGCCAGTCCAAAGCCCACGTTGCGGCCCACATCCATATGGGGAAACAGCGCGTAGTCTTGAAACACCATGCCAATGCGACGGCGCTCGGCCGGTTCGGTGTGACCGGGTTCGCTGACCACGCGGTCAGACAACAAGATTTTTCCGCCCGAGACCGGCTCCAGTCCGGCCACCGCACGCAGCAGCGTGGTTTTGCCGCAGCCAGATGGCCCGATCAATACGCCAATGTCGCCCGCATGCAAGCCCAGGTTGACCCCTCTCACGGCGGGCGTGGGGTTGCCGGGGTATTGGATGTCCAGTTGGCGCAGTTCTAGAAACATGGGTTGAATTGTAGGCAGGTTGGGTCGGCCTCTCATGGCCGTGGGCTGATCGCCATCAGGCGGGCTCCTACAATAAGCCATGACCTTGTTGAACCCGCTTTCTTGATGCTGACCACCCTGGCCCGCCGTTTATCGGGGCTCCCTTCCTTGTTTTTCGCCTTGCTGGCATTGGCTTTGGCCTTGCCGGTGTTGGCCGTGCTGGGTTCGTGGCTGCAATGGAGCGGGCCAAGTGCCGATATCTTGCTGGAAATGGGCCGCACCGTGCTGCCCGATTACGCGCTCACCACCTTGGGCCTGTGTTTGTTGGTGGCGGTGGGGGTGACTGTGCTGGGGCTGGCTACAGCGGCGCTGGTCACCTTGTTCGATTTTCCTGGGCGGGGCGCTTTCGAATGGCTGCTGCTCTTGCCTTTGGCCATGCCCGCTTATGTGGTGGCCTATGCCTATACCGACTTTTTGCAGTTCAGCGGGCCATTGCAGGTGGCTTTGCGCGAAGCGCTGGGTTTACAAGGTCGTCTGTGGCCCGATGTGCGCAGCGTTTGGGGCGCGGCGCTGGTGTTCACTTTGTCGCTTTACCCGTATGTGTATTTGCTGGCCCGCACGGCCTTGGTCGAACGGGCTTCGGGCTTGATGGAAGCGGCCAGACTGCTAGGCGCACCGCTGTCACGCCGCATTCGCGAAATTGCCTTGCCATTGGCCCGCCCGGCAGTGGCCGCTGGGGTGGCGCTGGCGCTGATGGAAACGCTGGCTGATTTTGGGGTGTCCAGCTACTTCGGTATCCAGACTTTCACGGCCGGCATTTACAAAGCCTGGTTGTCCATGGACAACCGCATTGCGGCGGCGCAATTGGCCACCGTGCTGTTGGCCGTGGTGGTGGTCTTGCTTCAGCTGGAGCAGCGTGCACAAAAGCGCATGCGCTTCAACCAAGGGCGCGGCTCGCGTCAAGGCTCTGCCGAGGCGCAGCCCGTCGCGTTGCAGGGTGCTTCCCGGGTCATGGCTTGGGCCGTGTGCAGCTTGCCCGTGATGCTGGGTTTTGTTTTGCCGGTTCTCATCATGTTGCGGGCCATGGCGGGTGAGACCACCGAGCTGCCGTGGGATCGCTTTGCCCAATGGGCGCTGACCAGTTTGCGTCTGGGTGCGGTGACTGCATTGTTGGCGGTGGGCGTGGCGCTGGCGTTGGCCTTCAGTGTGCGCACCCGCGCAGACCGCATCAGCCAAGGGGCCATCCAGCTGGTGGGTTTGGGTTATGCGATTCCCGGCGCGGTGGTGGTGGTGGGCTTGCTCTTGCCCGTGGGCTGGATTCAGCAGACCTGGCCCGCATCGTCGGCTGGCGCATGGATAACGGCCACTTCTTTGGGGCTGGTCTGGGCCTATCTCGTGCGTTTTTGCGCGGTGGCGCTGCAGTCGGTGCAAAGCGGCTATGCCCGCATCCCGGCCAGTCTGGACGATTCGGCCCGCATGCTGGGCGTGACCGGTTGGGGACTGATGCGCCGTGTGCACGCGCCCTTGCTGAAACGCACCACCCTGGCCGCCATGCTGTTGGTGTTTGTGGACGTGATGAAAGAGCTGCCCGCCACCATGGTGTTGAGGCCTTTCAACAGCGACACGCTCGCCGTGGTAGCCTACCAATTGGCGCGGGATGAGCGCCTGGGCGAAGCAGCTTTGCCCTCGTTGGCGCTGGTGTTGGTGGGTTTGATCCCCGTGATCCTGCTCAGCCGGACGTTACGGCAAACGAAATCCTGAAACCATGAACGTACGGGGGCGTGATACCCCTTTCGCGTTGGCTTAAACGGACTTCTTCTCGTACAGGGATTGTTCTTCGATGATTTGCCGGACGATGGCTTGGGCGTGATCTTCGGTGAGGCTGAATTCCTGACGCAAATGTTCGATGGTCCGTCGCTCTTTCGCATTCACATGACCGTCTTTGAGGACTTCTTCGACCTCGGTGGTGAATTCGATTTCCTGTGTCCGCACGCGAGTTGCAAATGCTGATGCAACGATGCCGGTCAGCAGCGCCACCGTGAAAACCCCGGACAGTGCCGTGAAAGCCCCAATCACTTTCCCCCAGGCTGAGATGGGCGTTGCATCGCCATACCCCACGGTGGTGATGGTGATGATGGACCACCACATCGCATCGGGAATCGTGCCGAATTTGTCGGCTTGCAAGGCGTGCTCGGCGTAGTGCATCAGGCATGAAGTGATGAGGATCGACAGCGCCAGCAGGTAAAGCGCCGAGATGAAGGCGTCTCTTTCTGCGTAGATGGAGGCAATCAGGTCTTCCAGTGCGGTGGAGTAATGCGACAACTTCAAGATGCGCATGATCCGGATGACACGCAAAAAGCGCAAATCCAGACCGGGCAACAAGGATTGCAAAAAGAAGGGCAAGACTGCGAGCAAATCGACCAGGCCGTGAAAACTGAGCATGTAGCGCAGCCGTCGGCGTGCCGCAGTGTGCTGAACGTGTTTGTTTTTTTCTGCGGCCGTCCAGATGCGCAGCAGGTATTCCACACTGAAAAACAGCACCGACACCGTGTCGAACACCGCCAAAACCGTGCCGTATTGGGCGTGGATTGCGGGCACTGATTCAAGAATGACGGCCACGACATTGCTGAGCACCATCAAGGTCAGCACCCATGAAAACAACCAAGCGGCCTTTTTGTCTTTGTGGCCCTTGAGTTCCAAAATCAGGAACAACCGTTGTCTCAGTGGATGGTGTGCAGTCATGGGCCTATATTAGACAAGAACATGGGCCTGGCCGCCTCTTTGAACAGGCTTTGACGCGGTGTTTGGCTGCAGGGGGGCGGCAGGTCAGTGCGGCTATATCTTGTTCTTTGTATAAGCAAACAACAAATCAATGGTTCGCCCTTGGGTAGAAATTGGCCACAATGCGGCAATCCCCTGTCCTCTTGAGGGCGGTTGCACGGTCTTTTTGTTGGACAATCGTGCAGCCATTCGAACAACAATGGAAACACAAACCATGGCCAAACAAGCCCCCGTAGAAGACAACATCCTGACCGAATCGGAAGAGGTGTTTGAAAAAGCCGCCGAGGTCTTTCGTGTCATGTCTGCCCCCATGCGCCTGCGCATCATCAGTGCTTTGTGCAACGGTGAAAAAAATGTGGGCGAATTGCTCAGCGAAATCGACACCACCCAGCCCAACATGTCTCAGCACCTGAACACGCTGTATCAGGCGGGTGTGCTGGGCAAGCGCCGTGAAGGCGTACAAATTTACTACCGCATCGTCAACGACCGGGTGGTCACGCTGTGCCGCGCGGTGTGCGTGCAGATTGCCAGCGAAGTCGAATGAAAGAACAGCGTCAGTTTCGGGTCGGGTTTTCACGGGCCCACCCTCCCTGCCGATCACGCTATCATCCATTCATAAGGAGTTACTAATGAAGCGTTCCCTGCTTTTGATCACCGGCCTGTTGGCCTGCACCCTGTCATGGGCCGACATCAAGGTGGTTTATCACCTGAGCGAAGGCATTCCGCAGGCTTCGCGTGCCATTGGCAATATCCGCAATCACCTGGCCGCAGACCCGACTGCCAAGATCGTGGTGGTCACACATGGCTTGGGCATCGACTTTTTGTTGGACGGGGCGACCAACCAAATGGACCAGCCATTCGCTGGCAGTGTCAGTGATCTCGCCAGCAAAGGCGTTGAGTTTCGGGTGTGCAACAACACCTTGGTGAGCCGAAAAATTTCGCCGGATAAATTGTTGATGGAAACCAAGGTGGTGCCATCGGGTGTCGCTGAAGTGGCCAAGTTGCAGGCCAACGAGAAATTTGTCTATTTGCGTCCCTGATGGGCGTTGAGACGTCCATTCGTCCTGTCTGTCTTTTTCGAGGAAAACCCATGAAGATTCAACACGCTTTGACAGCGGCTGCTTTGCTTGCCCTGTCTGGCCTGGCCCAAGCCCAGGTCGATCCGCTGCATGTGCGCAGCTGGGCCGCTTCTTGCGCCGCCTGCCACGGCACCGATGGCCGTGCTCAGCCCGGCATGGAGTCCTTGGCCGGTGCCAACAAAGATGACATGGTCAAGAAAATGCTCGACTTCAAAGCGGGCCGCAAGCCCGCCACCATCATGCACCAGCTGTCCAAGGGCTATTCCGACGAGCAAATCGTTGCCATCGCCAGCTACTTTGCTGCACAAAAGAAATAAGGAAAACCGCCATGCAACGTCGTCATTTTTTGCAGACCGGCTCCGCTTTGGGTGCCATGGGACTGGTTTCTGGTTGTGCCACCGTGGGTGGCGGCAACGGCCCCAAAGTGGTGGTCATTGGCGGGGGCTATTCGGGTGCGACGGCAGCCAAATACCTGCGCCTGTGGTCGGAGCACAAGATCCAGGTCACCTTGGTCGAGCCCAATGAGTCCTTCATTTCGTGCCCCATGTCCAACTTGGTGATCGGCGGCAGCAAAACCATTGCCGAGATCACCACGCCCTATGACAACCTGACCAAGCGCCACGGTGTCACGATCGTCAAAGACCGTGTCAACAGCATCGACGCCGACAAACGCATCGTTAAATTGGCGGGCGGCACCGAGCTGACTTATGACCGCTTGATCGTTTCGCCCGGTGTCGATTTCATGTGGGAAACACTGCCTGGCATGAACAAGGCCGGTGCCAAAGACAAGGTCATGCACGCCTGGAAAGCGGGCGCTCAAACCGTCACGCTGCGCAAGCAACTCGAAGCCATGCCCGACGGCGGCGTGTTTGCCATGTCGATCCCGCTGGCCCCCTACCGTTGCCCTCCCGGCCCATATGAACGTGCCTGCCAAGTGGCTGAGTACTTCACCAAGGCCAAGCCCAAGAGCAAGGTGCTAATTTTGGATGCCAACGACGACGTGACCTCTAAAGGTCCTTTGTTCAAGAAGGCCTGGGCCGAGCGTTACAAAGGCATCGTCGAATACCGTGGCAAACACAACGTGACCGATGTCGACGCGGCCACCAACACCTTGAAGTTCGAGTTCAACGACGACATCAAGGCCAATGTGTTGAACGTGATTCCCAGCATGCGTGCCGGCGACATTGCCGTCAATGCCGGCTTGGCCACAGCCAACAAGCGCTGGTGCGAAGTGGATTTCCTCACCTTTGAGTCCAAGGCTGCCAAAAATGTGCACGTCCTGGGCGACTCGATCCAAATTGCGCCGGGCATGCCCAAGTCGGGCCACATGGCCAACCAGCACGGCAAGACCTGCGCCGCAGCGGTCATCGCCTTGTTGATGGGCAAAGAAGTCAATCCGATGCCCATCTACAACAACACCTGCTACAGCTTTGTCAGCTCGGAAGACGTGGTTCACGTTGCCAGCGTGCACAAATACGACGCCGACAAAAAGACCATGTTGGCAGTGCCCGGCTCCGGCGGGGTGTCGAGTGCGGCCAACGAGCTGGAAGGCCGCTACGCCCTGGCTTGGGCGCGCAACATTTGGGCCGATACGCTGGCTTGATGAGGCCTTTAAGAAGCGCCGCAGTCACGAGACTCGCGGCGTTTTTTTATGGCGTTTTTTGGTTTTGCATTTTGATGCGTTCGATGTCGAGGTGGATCATGAACACACGTTTTACTCCCAGTCGTTTGGCTCCTGCCATTTTGTTGTTGTGCGCAGCCTGGCTGTCATCCTCGGCCATGGCGCAGGCCGACGAAGCCCGTGCCAAAAAAATCGTGGGCGGTGTCTGTTTTGTCTGTCATGGTGCCGAGGGCGAATCGTCCAGTGAGGTGTTTCCGCGCTTGGCAGGCCAGCACTGGGAATACACCGCCAAGCAGTTGGAAAACTTCAAGACCGGCAAACGCAAAAGCACAGCCATGGCCGACATGGTGGCCAAGCTGACACCCGATGAAATGGTGGCGCTGGGCCAGTTCTTTGAAAAGAAGACCATCGAGGTTGAACCGCCCAAAGATGCCGGGCTGGCTGCTGTGGGCAAATACATTTACCACAACGGCAATAAATACAGTGGCTTGGCCGCTTGTGCCAGCTGCCACGGCGCTGAGGCCAAGGGCACGACCGCTTTGCCGCGCCTGGCGGGCCAGTATTCGGGCTACACCGAAACGCAGCTCAAGCAGTTCAACCTGCGCGAACGCACCAACGACAACGCCGTCATGCACGCCATCGCCAGCAAAATGTCGCCGCTTGAAATGGCCGCCGTGGCCGAATACCTGAGTGGCAAATAAGCGCGCTTACGGGCCCACATCTGCTTGAATGCGCGACACCCGTTGTTGCGATGGTGCCCCGCAGAGCACTTCTCATTGCCCGCAATGGGTGAAGGGCGCGGGGTCTGCGCCAAGCCGCGCCACATCAAGGTCTCTTGAAACCCTCAGCGGGCAAGGAGGTCGGTTTGGCAGAAGCCCCTCCATCGAGCCAGCGGTCGGTCAGGCCTGCGCCCACCCACATGCCCACCAGGCTCAACCAGGCGGTCAGGGCAAAAATGGCCCCACCCGTCACGCCCGCGCCCACGGCGCAGCCGCCTGCCAGCATCGAGCCAAAGCCCATGAAGACCGCGCCGCCGATGTAGCGGCGCATGCTGTAGCCGTCAGAAAAACCCTCCAGCTTCCAGTCTTTGCCGATCAGTGCGCCGATCAAGGAACCGATGAAGACCCCGGGCATCAGGCCAAAGTCAAAGCCGATGGCCGGTGCGGGCCAATGCAGCACCCGCATCAACCACTCGGCGGAGGGGCCGCTGAAAGTCAGGCCTTGAATTTGCACGGGGTCAAACGACTCGGCCGCCACCCATTGGCTGAAGCCCCATGCTGCCGCCACCGACAAGCCCGTGCCGATACCACCCAACCACATCCATTTGTTGCGTTGCGGGCTGCGCAGTGCAAAAAGCAAGGCCGCCGCCAGCCAGATGCCGCCCATGAACAAACCCGCCCAATGGTCCATGCCCGTCAGGGCCAGCAGGTCACGCGGCGCACCGCCGTCAACAGTCCACCAACTGCTGATGTGGGTTCGCAAAGGCGATAACACCCCCGCCAAAGCGGCCTGTGCGGTCACGGCAAAGATCAGCCCAGAAAGCAGGGCGCGCAAATTGCCGTTGGCCGATAGAACCAGCAAACGGCTGGCGCAGCCGCGCGTCATGACCATGCCCACGCCAAAAAGCAAGCCCCCGATCATGGCGCCCGAGATGCTGCCTTTGGCCGAAATTTGCCGCGCACTGCCCGTGTCCAGCCAGCCCATCAAAACCATGAGCTGCACACCAATCACCGCCGAGGCAAAGGCCAGCAGCCACACCGACAGCTTGTCGCCAAAGCGGCGGTGCCAAAACTCAATGACCGCTGCACGCAGGCAAAAACGCGAGCGCTGTGCCAAAAATCCAAAGGACAAACCGATCAGCCCGCCTCCTGCGGCCAACACGGTGCCTTGCCCGTAAGTCTCCAACCATTGCGCCATTGACATGGGTTGCTCCATTCATATCAGTCATTGCTGATATGAAATGTACGCCTTAACGGGTACTGCGCAATTGACGCGCATCAAGACAAGCAAGACTCAGATCGGCCAACCCATGCGGCGGTTGATGCGCCAGGCCATGCCTGCGCCCAGCCAGATAGCGATCAGGGTCAGCCAAGCCGTGAGCGAAAACAGTGAGCCCCCGGTCATGCCCGCGCCCACGGTGCATCCGCCAGCCAGCACAGCACCAAAACCCATGAGCACGGCACCGATCAGGTAATGGCCCAGTTTGTTCTCGGTTTTGAATCCTTCGAGCTTGAAGTCGCCGCCAACCAGCGCGCCCAGCAAAGAGCCCAAGAACGTTGCAGGCAGCAAGCCCGCGTCAAAGCCTGCGCTGGGTGAAGTGCTGGTGGACAGTGCGCGCATCAGCATCTCGGCCGATCCGCTGCTGAAACTCAGGCTCTGGATTTGCACCGCTTCGAAAGATTGCAGGGCGATGGCTTGGGTCAGCCCCCAGCCCAAAGCAATGCTCAGACCTGCGATGACCGCGCCCAGCGCCAGGCCCCAGCGGCGTTGGTGGGTCTTGAAGAAAAAGTAAAAACCGGTAGCCAAAGCCAGCAAGGCCAACACCATTCCACCCGATGGGCCGATGCCCGAGAGCTGCAACAAGTCACGCGAAGGCCCGCCGTTCACGGGCCACCAAGCGGTCATGGCTTGGCGGGCCGGGGCCAGCCAACCGGCAATGCTGGCCTGAACCGTGACCGCAAACACCAAGCCCGACAACAGGGCGCGCAAATTGCCGTTCGCCGACAAGATCAGCAAACGGCTGGCGCAGCCGCGCGTGAGGATCATGCCCGCACCAAAAAACAAACCGCCCAACACGGCCCCAGAAATGCTGCCGAGCGAGGCGATATAACGCGAATCCGACGGCTTGAGCCAGCCCGCCAGAACCAGCGCCTGCACGCCCACCAAGCAAGCCCCAAAGGCCAGCCACCATACGCTGAAACGATCACCCGCCTGGCCTTCGCAGCATTCGATCACGGCCGCGCGGGCGCAAAACCGGGTGCGCTGGGCGGCCAAGCCAAAGATGAAACCGACCAAGGCACCTGCCATCGCCAGTACATTCGAGTCTCCCCAGGTTTCGAGCAAGCTTGCGAGATTCACGGATTTCTCCAATAATTCATTGGTTTCTTATATTCAAAAGCAGCGGAATGGCAAAGCCTTTTCCGCCTGCGCAAAACCCGCTATTGTCCACGTTCTGCAAGCCATGAACCACCCTGTAAGCCTCTTTCAACCATCTGTTTGGCATCGTCGTGACTGGCTTTTACGGGTGGGGGTATCACTTTGCGCAACACCCGCGCTGGCGCAGTCTGGTGGTGCCGCCACCTTGCCCGCAGCCCAGTCGCTGCCCGACGAATTGGCCCGTGCCCTTAAAAACAAACAGCCTCTGATCGTCATGGTCAGTCTGGATGGGTGCGTGTTTTGCCGTCAAGCCCGGCAAAGTCACCTCTCGCCCATGCAAAAAACGGGCACCGTCATCGTCCAGGTGGACATGCGTCAGAACCAGCCCGTGCTCGACTTTGCGGGCAAGCTCACCACCCACGACCAGCTCACCCGCCAGTGGAAAATTTCAATCACCCCCACGTTGCTGTTTTTCGGACCCGGGGGCAAAGAGGTGGCTGAGCGCATGGAGGGGGCCTATTTGCCCGACTTTTACGGCCCTTACCTGGAAGAGCGCATCACCCAAGGACGCAAAGCCATTTGATGTGCGTCTCCGCGTCAGCGGAGGGCACGGTGGACGTGCTAGATTAAACGATGATTCCCATCAAGATTGATTCGGCCTGGAAAGGCACCTCGGATTGCCGCAACTGCGGTATCCGCGACATGGTGCTGTTTGCCGACCTGAACGAGCAAGACTTTGGCGAAATCCACACGCCCATTGACGACATGGTGTTTGCTGCCGACGCCGCGCTCTATACCGAGGGCGAAACCGCCTTGGGCGTGTTCACTCTGCGCAAAGGCATGGTCAAGCTGGTGCGGGCCACCGCCGACGGGCGCGAACGCATCGTGCGCGTGCTGCGCCCAGGCGATGTGATCGGCCTCGAAGCTTTGGCTACCGCCCGCTACGACAGCGAAGCCATCCCCTTGGTGGAAGCGCAGGTCTGCCGCATCCCCTTGGCGGTCTTGCACCACCTGTCTGCCAACTCGCCGCGCCTGCACAAGCGCCTGATGCAAAAGTGGCAGCAAGCCCTGAAAGATGCCGATGACTGGCTGGCCGATTTGAACTTCGGTTCGGCCCGCCAACGCGTGGCCGCCCTGGCCCTGAAAATGCGTGACCCCGACCAGCCCGGCATCACCTCGTTTTTTGCACGAGACGACATGGGTGCCATGCTCGACATCAAACTCGAAACCGTGAGCCGCGAAATCAGCGCCTTGGTGCGCGACGGTGCCCTGAAGCCTTGCGACAAACAAGGCAGACGTTACGAAATCACCAACGAAGCCTTGTTAATGCGTTAAGGCTTGAGGGCGAAGGGGGGCTTAAAACTCGTCTTTGACGCTGGTCAGGCCCAGTGCGTCCCAGTCCAGCATGCCGCCGCGGTAGTAATAAATTTTGTCAGCCGGAAAGCCATCGCGGGTCATGGCTTTGATGGCCATGGGGCTTTGTGGGCAGACTGGACCGTTGCAAAAGGCGTAAACTTTTTTGGCCGATTCGCAGTTCCACTGGCTGCCGTTTTTCTTGCAACCCAACTCGTTCATGCGGGCAGCGACTTCGGTGTATGGAATGCCGACCGAGCCGGGAATGGTGCCTTTGACACGGTCGTTGGTGTCGCGCATGTCCAACACGATGGCGTTACGGTCGCTCAGGGCTTCGAGAATTTCAATCTCGCCCACCGGGTGCACGCCTGTCACAGGCACAAGTGGCTGCAGGTTGCCACCGTTTTTGGCGCAAGCCGTCATGGTGCGGGTGATGGTGATCGGACCTTTGACGGTGTTCACGGTCACCGATTTTTGGGTGTCGATGATGTTCAAAGGGGTGCCGACCGCGATGGTGGCGGCTTGGCCAAAGGCCAGGCTTGAGAGGCTCATGCCCAGAACCCAGGCAGCGATGTGTTTCATGTGGTGTCTCCGTCAACAGTGAATAAAAAGCCCAAGCTTCTTGGCTGAGCCGGATTCTAAAAAGCTGCTGAGGTATTGATTTGATCCATGTCAATCCATGTGGCACATGTTGCTGGTGTGGCCCATCCAGCTGCATCCCGCGCTCGAAGCCAGCGTGTGCCACCTGTCTTGCTGTTGCTGTTGGCGCTGGGGTGTCCCACAAAAAGAGCCGAGTTGTGCCTGCGCTGTAAGGCATCAGCGAATCAGGTGTACCTGCTGCAGTCGACGCTGCAGCGCTTCAAGCGCTGCAAAGTGCCTGATTTCGCCAAAGCCATGGGCCATGAGGCGAAATGCAAGCTGCACAACAACTGCCGCTGATTTCCTACTGACCAGGGTTCGACGCGTTGCTAAGCAAGGCCTTGTGGGTCTTTGCGGTGCCAGCGAGCGGATCAACGGCCCGTTTGGCTGGAGCCCCATCGGTCCATCAGGCGCTGGTCGCGGGCGCTTTCGGCTTCGATGCTGTCTTTGGGCAATTGCCGCAGACATTCTTCCATTGCTTGTGGGTCAAGTTTGGTTGCCGGGGCAGGCGCAGCCACCACTTGGGGCGATCGGCCATCCCAAGCAAACGGATTGCGAAAAACGGGTGGGTCGGGCAAGCAGTCGTCTTTGTAAAGAGGTGACCCGTCGTTGGCAAAGGGCGAAAAGGAAATGGTTTTCTCAAACACCAAAGGCTTGCCGGTCGGGGTGGGCGGAAGCGGGGGCATGTTCTTAATGGCTTGGCGGGCAAGTTGTTCCGCCACAGCCGAGGTGGTCCACAGGGTTTGAACTTGCGTCAAGCTGCCGTCGGGCGCGATCTCGATGCGAAAGCGCACCACGCCCTGGTCGGGGCCTTCAACGGCGGTGCCCATCATGCTGCGCACCTGCTGGCCCCAGCTGTAACGGTAGCCCTTGCTGTTTTTGTTTGTGTATTTGGCCGCAAAGGCCCATTCGTCAGCCGTGGGCGCGGACGGGGCAGCCATGCGGGCTGGTTCTTTAGCTGGCGGTGGCTTATCTTGCGAGTCAGCGGCTTCAGTAATGACTGGT
>OFRD01000172.1_pt1 | contig 24771 bp, 28 predicted proteins | sample 1543041 | NCBI WGS metagenome assembly OFRD01 (sample SAMN07774234, study PRJEB24372) | wastewater metagenome | isolation source: Exp Tend CN 100WW | collected 2016-02
CCCCGTCATGAGGAGCCCGGCCCTACCCAAACCGAAACCTCACTCCTTTACCGATAGGGGTTCTTCAATCCCAATCCCGCCAAGATGTCGATTTCATAGGCCTCCATCTCCTCAGCATCGGCCTCGCTGGTCTCATGGTCCCAGCCCTGCGCGTGCAAAGTGCCGTGCACCAGCAAATGCGCGTAGTGCGCCGCCAGCGTCTTGCCTTGCTCCTTGGCCTCGCGCGCGACCACCGGAGCGCACAGCACCAAGTCGGCCATCACCACGGGTTCTTGCTCGTAATCGAACGTCAGCACATTGGTGGCGTAGTCTTTCTTGCGATAACTCTTGTTCAGCTCGCGGCCCTCATCTTCGCCCACGATGCGAACGGTGATTTCGGCATCGTCCGCCAGCGCGTGGCGGATGGCGCGGGTCACGGCATGGCGGGGCAGGGCGGCGCGGTGGCGGGCTGCATAGGGAATGTCACCGAATTGCAGGGACAGTTGGAGTTGTTTCAGGGCCATTGTTTTGCGGGTGTCGTTCAAAGGGGGGCGCAGCCTGCGTGAAAAAGGTCGAGATGTCGCAGCTGCGTCAATCGTCGGTGGGCAAAGGTTTGCGTCGGGTGTTCACACCCGCGCGCATGGCGGCACTGCCTTGTGCATCGTAAGCGTCCACGATGCGGGCCACCAGCGGGTGGCGCACCACGTCAGCGCTGCTAAAGCGGGTGAATGCAATGCCTTTGACGCGCTTCAAGACACGCTCGGCGTCAATCAGGCCGCTCAGTTGGCCCTTGGGCAAATCAATCTGGCTCACGTCACCCGTGACCACCGCCTTGGCACCAAAGCCGATGCGGGTCAGGAACATCTTCATCTGCTCTGTGCTGGTGTTTTGGGCTTCGTCCAAAATGACGAAGGCGTTGTTCAGCGTTCGTCCGCGCATGAAGGCCAGCGGTGCGATCTCGATCGCGTTGCGCTCAAACGCTTTTTGAACTTTGTCGTAGCCCATCAGGTCGTACAGCGCGTCATACAGCGGGCGCAAATACGGATCGACCTTTTGCGACAAGTCACCGGGCAAAAAGCCCAGACGCTCACCGGCTTCCACCGCCGGGCGCGTCAGCACAATGCGCTGCACGCTGGCGCGCTCCAGTGCATCCACCGCGCAGGCCACGGCCAGATACGTCTTGCCGGTGCCCGCCGGGCCAATGCCGAAGGTGATGTCGTGGCTGGCAATGCTTTCCAGATAGGCCGCCTGCACCGGAGTGCGGGCCTTCAGGTCGGTGCGGCGGGTTTGCAAGCTGGGCAGGTCGGCTTCTTCGCCGCCGCTGTCGCCCACCAGCATGAGCTGCACCATGTCGGGTGCAATCGGGCGGTCGGCACGTTCGTAAATGGCCTGCAAAATTTCCATGGCCCGCAGGGCCACCGCTTTGGGTCCGTCCACCTTGAACTGCTCGTGGCGGTGTGCAATGCTCACTTGTAAGCCCGCTTCGATGGTGCGCAGATGGGCATCCATCGGGCCGCACAGGTGCGACAAGCGGGTATTGTTGTGCGGCGTGAAGGTGTGTCTGACGATCAAGTGGATAATCCTGTTCGTTGTGGTTTCGACCGGTTTGTTGCAGGCCGTGGAGCCTTGATTTTCCTCTATACCGCGCAACCCAAGGGCTCCCCTCCATGATTGGCAAACTCACCGGCATCCTGAGCGACAAAAACCCACCCGAGGTGATCGTGGACTGCCATGGCGTGGGCTACGAAGTCAATGTGCCCATGAGCACCTTTTACAACCTGCCTGCCACGGGTGAAAAAGTCAGTCTGGTCACGCATTTTGTGGTGCGCGAAGACGCGCAAATTCTGTATGGCTTTGCCACCTTGAGCGAGCGCGAGGCCTTTCGCCAGCTCATCAAAATCTCGGGCGTTGGTCCTCGCACCGCCTTGAGCGTGCTGTCGGGCATGAGCGTGACCGATTTGGCCCAAGCCATCACGACGCAAGAGGTCGGGCGGCTGGTCAAAGTGCCCGGCATTGGCAAGAAGACCGCCGAGCGTTTGTTGCTGGAGCTCAAAGGCAAGCTGGGCGGTGACTTGGGCGGTTTGTTCGCTGTGAACACCAGCGATGCGCAAAACGACATCCAGCAAGCACTCATTGCCTTGGGTTACAACGACAAAGAAGCCGCTGCCGCCCTCAAGAGCCTGCCCGTGGATGTGGGCGTGAGCGAGGGCATCAAGCTCGCGCTCAAAGCCTTGAACAAATGAAGACGAACTGAGCCATGAGCATCCGCACCGACGATTTCGCCCCGCAACCCGAAGCTCGGGTCATTTCGGCGGCCCCCGTTTCCCACCAAGAAGAGGCGATTGAACGCGCTCTGCGCCCCAAGCTGCTCGACGAATACGTGGGCCAGGTCAAGGTGCGTGAGCAGCTGGAGATTTTCATCAGCGCCGCCAAGATGCGCGAAGAGCCTTTGGACCATGTCTTGTTGTTTGGCCCGCCGGGCTTGGGCAAGACCACGCTCAGCCACATCATTGCGGCCGAGCTGGGGGTGAACCTGCGTCAGACGAGTGGGCCGGTGCTTGAAAAACCCAAAGATTTGGCGGCGCTGCTGACCAATTTGGAGCGCAACGATGTGCTCTTCATTGACGAGATCCACCGCCTGTCGCCCGTGGTCGAAGAAATTTTGTACCCCGCGCTGGAGGACTACCAGATCGACATCATGATCGGCGAAGGCCCGGCGGCCCGCAGCATCAAGCTCGACCTGCAACCCTTCACGCTGGTGGGCGCGACCACCCGGGCCGGCATGTTGACCAACCCGTTGCGCGACCGCTTTGGCATCGTCTCAAGACTGGAGTTCTACACGCCTGAAGAGCTGACCCGCATCGTGACCCGCAGCGCCGGCTTGCTCAAAGCGCCGATTGACCCGGAAGGCTCGTTCGAAATCGCGCGCCGTTCGCGTGGCACGCCCCGCATCGCCAACCGCCTGCTGCGCCGGGTGCGCGACTACGCCGATGTCAAAGGCGACGGCACCATCCACAAGGGCATCGCCCAAAAAGCGCTGGTCATGCTCGATGTGGATCCTGAAGGTTTTGATTTGATGGACCGCAAACTGCTCGAAGCCGTCATCCACCGCTTTGACGGCGGCCCTGTGGGGCTGGACAACATCGCCGCCAGCATCGGCGAAGAGCGCGACACGATCGAAGACGTGATCGAGCCATATTTGATTCAGCAAGGCTATTTGCAGCGCACCCCGCGGGGTCGCATGGCCACCTTGGCGGCTTTCAAGCATCTGGGCGTGACACCGCCCAAGTCGTTTGGGCAGTGATGAGGGATGGGTAGATCGACGGCGTCAGCGCCGGTCATCTTTCCCCGATCGCCAATGCATGTTCGGGCAGAAGCCGCCGCTCGCACGTCTTTATCTTGCCGCTTAGACGGTTGTTTCGTCCTTGCCCAGCGACTCCAGGTGCGAGGTGTCGCCCCAGCCGACCAGTGACAGGCCTTGCGGCGTCCACAGCAGGCGGTTCACGGCGGTGTTGGTCAGTTGCCAGGTGCGCGGTGCCTGCAGCGCCAATCGGGTAGCGGCGCGGTACAGGATGTCCAGCACGCCGCCGTGCGCCACCAGCACGATTTGCTGGCCTGGGTGCCTGGCGGCCAGTTCGTCCACCGTGTTGACGATGCGTTCGCGCAGCACCATCAGCGATTCGCCACCTTCAGGCGGCGTCCAGTCGGGAGTGCGCTTGCGCCAGTGCCAAGCGTGCTCGGGCAGTTCAGTCTCGATCTCTGCAAAGGTGCGCCCTTGGAACGCGCCAAAGTGGCGTTCGCGCAGGCCTGTGTGTGTGTTCACGCTTTGGCCGAGAAGCTGTGCAATCGCTTGGGCGGTGGTATGGGCACGAGACAGGTCGCTGGCATAAATGGCATCGATGGCATCGCGCTGCACCAGCGCCCTGGCCAAATGCTGCGCTTGGCGCAGGCCCACATCGTTGAGTGGGATGTCAAGATGACCTTGCAACCGTGTGTCCACGTTCCAGTCGGTCTCTCCGTGGCGAATTGCCAAAATGCGGGTGGGTTCCATGAATTCGATTTGGGTTCAACGGTTCAGCGCGGCAGTTCGATGTTCACCCGGCGCAAGCCTGCGGGCGGGTTGGGGAAGTTGGCCAGTGCGGCTTGGAACAGCGTGGCAAAAATCGGCACGCTGTCGCTCCATGGGCCAGCATGGCTGGCGCGGGTTTCGTAGACCACTTGGCCTGATTTCAAGTCGCGCATGATCACGCTGACCTCGCGGCGGTACTGAGTGGGTGGCGGAAATCGCATGCCCGTGCCCAGTCCGATGTGCGAGCCAGCACCAATGCCAATGCCAATACCCACGCCGACATTGCCGTAAGGTGTCCAGCCCGGCCCGATCGGGCGACCCCAAGGATCAGCTTGGTATTGGGTGCCACTGAAGCCCACCATCACGCTCAGGCTGGCGCTTGCATCGTCGCGCACCAAGCCCACGGCCGTCATGGCCGCCTGGGCTTGTTGTTCGGCCAGTCCGGCTTCGGGGTTGTTGGTCTGTGAAGGCAGGCGCTCAAAACGGTACTTGGCGCCCTGCAGGCTCATGCCAGGCGGAACTGCCGCCACGGAAACCACATCGCTGTCGATCAGGCGCATCGAGGCGCAGCCCGTCAAAAGGGTCAAGGCCAGTGCAGCCAAGGCCACTGAAAAACGCCGTGAGAGCTCTTGTGTTGCCTTGTGCATGGCGCACCTCCTGGATTTACATCGAGACCACTTGAATGCCGGGCAAGCCGGGTTCGGAGAATGTCTCTTCGTCAAAAGCCTTGTCGCCGTCATCCGATTCGATGCCAGTGATCTTCAGGTCCTTGAAGCCGTGCAGCTTGGCGTCCATCAAGTGCGAGGGCACCACGTTTTGCAGGGCTGCAAACATGTTTTCAATGCGGCCAGGGTGTTTCTTTTGCCACTCGCGCAGCATGTTGCCCACTTGCAGGCGTTGCAGGTTTTCTTGGCTGCCACACAGTGTGCACGGGATGATGGGGAACTGTCGGTGCGTTGCCCAACGGATCAGGTCGGTTTCGGCCACATAAGCCAGCGGCCGGATGACCATGAATTCGCCGTTGTCGCTGACCAGCTTAGGGGGCATGCCCTTGAGCTTGCCGCCAAAGAACATGTTCAAAAAGAAGGTTTGCAGCATGTCGTCGCGGTGGTGGCCGAGAGCCAGCTTGTTGCACTTCAGCTCACGCGCCACGCGGTACAAAATGCCTCGCCGCAGACGCGAGCACAGGCTGCACATGGTTTTGCCTTCGGGGATTTTGTCTTTCACGATCGAATACGTGTCCTGCGTTTCGATGTGGTATTCCACGCCCAGCTCTTTCAGGTAAGCGGGCAGGATGTGGTCGGGAAAACCGGGCTGCTTTTGGTCGAGGTTGACCGCCACCAGCTCAAAGTCCACCGGGGCGCGGGCCTTCATCTTGAGCAGGATGTCCAGCATGCCGTAGCTGTCTTTGCCGCCGGACATGCAGACCATGATGCGGTCGCCCGCTTCGATCAGGTTGAAGTCGCTGATGGCTTGGCCCATCTGGCGGCACAAGCGTTTTTCGAGCTTGTGGGTTTCGCGCTCGATCTTGACGGCTTTGGCCGCCGCTGCACTGGCTTCGGCTTCGGCGTCCACCCAGGTGTTGTCGGTTGTTGTGTTCATGGGGTTCACCACTGTCCTGTTTCCATGCGAATGGCCACTTCGCAATCTTCAAAAATTTCAAGTTTGGCAATCTTGACGCGCACGCCCAGCACGCCAGGCAGCTGCATCAGGCGATTCGAGAGTTTGCCGATCAGCGTCTCCAGCAAGTTGATGTGCTCTGCCGTGCATTCGTCGATGATGATCTTGCGCACCTTGCGGTAATCCAGCACATGGTGGATGTCGTCGTCGCTGGGCAGCAGGGGCTGCGTGCCCAGGTTCAGCTCGGCATCGACCTGAATCGGCTGAGGGTCAATTTTTTCGTGTTCGAGGATGCCCAGGTTGGCGTCAAAGCGCAAACCAGTCAGCTCCAGTGTTTGGTGTCCGGCAGGGGTTTTCATGAGGCTGGTTTGATCTGGAAAATTTCGACCCCGACGGCTTCACAGTCCGGGTACACATCGGGTTTGCAGGTGGACAGGCGCACCGCCTGAACCTGCGGGTGCGCGATCAGCTCGCGCATCAGGTCATCGCACAGGGTTTCTTGCAGCACCACATGCCCGAGGGCGATGCGCCGGGCTATCACGTGTCGGATGAAGTCATAGTCCACCACTTCAGACAGGTCGTCCTGTGTGGGTGTGGATGCGCTGTAGGGCACGAACAGTTCGACGTTGAAGACGATGCGCTGTGGGCCGAGTTTTTCAAAGTCGTGTGCGCCAATGCGCACGTCCACCGTGTGGTTGCGCAAAAAAAGGCGGCGGCAGTTGAGCGCCAATTCGGTCATGGCCGTGTTCAGTTTGTCGCTCATGACGCGTCTTTCGGGTGGGGCGTGTCGGCCAAGAACATCACATCGCGTTCCAGGGGCACCAAATGCTGGCCGTTGTCCACGCACACCGTGGTGCCGGTGATGCAAGGGTTTTGTGCCAGAAACAGGCAGGTGGCGGCCACCTGAGCTGGGTCGATCGGCTGGCGCATCAGGTTCACGCGGCTGGCGCGGTCAAAGTTGTCCTGCGTTTGCGGGCCGCTCAAAAACATCAGGCCAGGTGCCACCCCGCACACACGCAAAGGGGCCAGGGCCTGCGCCTGCAAGGCCACCGAGCGCTCCAGCGCCAGTTTGGAGACGGTGTATGAAAAATAGTCCGGGTTCAGATTGAACACCTTCTGGTCCAAGATGTGGATCACGCTGCGCTGGCCGGGCGTGGCCTCGGGTGCGTTTTGCCTTGCCATCAAAGACGCCAAAGCCAGTGGCGCGATCAGGTTCACCTCCAGCTGCTGGCGGGTGCCGGTCAGGTCCATTGCCGCCCCGGTGTCGGGCTCGAACAGCGAAGCGTTGTTGACCAGGCAATCCAGCGGTCCGTGGCTTTGCGCAATGCGGGCCACCATGCGTTCGACTTCGGCGTGTTCCGCCAGATCGGCCTGTACCAATTCGACGCAAGCCCCTTGGGCACCCAGTTCGGCCTGAAGCGCTTGCGCTGCCGTGGCCGAGCTTTGGTAATGGCACCACACGCGCCAGCCCGCCGCCGCAAATTGGCGAACGATCTCTGCGCCCAGGCGGTGAGCGCCTCCGGTGACCAGAACTTGTTTCATAAATGGTGGCTTGTTGCTAACTTGTGCTGTGTGCTTGGGGTGTCACCCTGAAAAAGATCGGGGATAAACGCCTGTTTGTCACCTCGGACTTGGCCCGAGGGCATGCTTGTCGGTTCTTGGACGTCGGATCGCGTCAGGCATAACAAGGCATTAAACAAAACATCAATTATCGGGCAAGCGGCCCATGCTGGAGTTCATTCGGCCTAAAACCCTGAACGCCTTCGGCGACAATCCTCGGGTGTCCACGCCCAAGCCCACCCCCTCTTGTGAATTGACCCAGCGCATCCACCAGGCTATTGCCCTGGCGGGTGGTTGGCTGGGTTTTGACCGCTTCATGGCCATGGCGCTGTATGAGCCGGGGCTGGGGTATTACACCAATGCGCTGCAAAAGTTCGGCGCCATGCCCTCTTCGGGCAGTGATTTTGTGACCGCGCCCGGCATATCGCCCCTGTTTGGCCAAACACTGGCCGTGCAGGTGCGCCAGGCGCTGCAGGCCACGGGCACCGACGAGATTTGGGAGTTTGGCGCAGGCACGGGTGCATTGGCGTTGCAGTTGCTGGACAGCCTGGGCGACGACCTTGCCCGTTACACCATCATTGATTTGTCGGGCACTTTGCGGGCCCGCCAGGCCGATACCTTGTTGAAATATGCCGACAAAGTGCGCTGGCTCGACAACTGGCCCAAGGCCATCGAGGGCGTGGTGGTCGGCAACGAGGTGCTCGATGCCATGCCTGTGCATCTCTTGCAGCGCAAAGACGGCGTCTGGCACGAGCGCGGGGTGGTCAGCGCAGGCCAGGGTTTTGCTTGGCAAGACCGCCCGACCGACTTGCGCCCGCCCATCGACATCGAAGGCGAACACGACTACCTGACCGAAATCCATCCGCAGGCCGAGGCCTTCATCACCAGCCTGGCCGAGCGGCTGTTGGCGGGCAAGGGCGGTGCGGCATTTTTCCTGGATTACGGTTTCCCAGAGGCCGAATACTTTCATCCTCAGCGCCACATGGGCACCGTCATGTGCCACCAGCTGCATCAGGCCGACGACAACCCTTTGCTGGCCGTAGGCCAAAAAGACATCACCGCCCATGTCAATTTCACGGGCGTGGCGCTGGCCGCGCAAAATGCCGGGCTGGCCGTTTTGGGTTATGCCAGCCAGGCTTGGTTTTTGTTGAACCTGGGCTTGGCCGAACGCATGGCGCAAGCCTCTTTGGCCGAACGCAGTCAAGCTCAACGCTTGGTGAATGAGCATGAAATGGGCGAGCTGTTCAAAGTGATCGGTTTGACCACCTCGGCCGATGGTGTTGCCCAGGGCTTTGCCCGGGGCGACCGGTCGCATCGCCTGTAACCGGCAGCAAGGAACAGCATGTTGCGTTGGTTGATTGTGGTGTTCCTGGCGCTGGTCATCTTCAGTGGCCTGCAGCCGTGGCTTCAAAAACTGGGTTTTGGCCGTTTGCCGGGCGATTTCCGCTTCAGGCTGTTTGGGCGGGAATGGTTTATCCCTATCACCAGCACCTTGCTCTTGAGCATGTTGGCCGCGGCGGTGGCCCGCTGGTTGTGAGTCGGAAAGATTGCAAAAGCACTAAAACCGTGAACGTGGTACAGTGCGGCACGCCATTGGCGACTTATGCCCATCTCGCTCTTTCTGAGCCGATAGCGCATCCCGGCAGAGGGATGCCAGTCTTGTCCTCCACTGTGCACATCGCCCGCCATGCTCATTTGGAGCTGGGCCCAGACGATTTTTTGCTTCCTTTTGACGCACCTCTGCACGGTGATGTTCTGTGGCAGACCCCAGGGTTTGCACATCGGGGGCGTTTTTTGGCACCAGGACATGCCAATACCCTAGCCGCTGCAAAGCCCCAAGAGGCATTCAAAGCGGCAAGACCCCGTTAGTTAAAATACATGACCATTCATTACTGTTCACACCAACCCATCTCCATGGGAAAATTCCGAATTCAACCGTGCTCCAGGGCTTTGCCCAATGGCGCATTTGGCGCGCAAGTGTCCGTGGCCAGTGGCCGTGGTAGCGCCAGCACCGACCGTGTGATGCGTTTTGTGCCCGAATTTGCAACACCTGCCGCCGCCAGCCAATACGCCCTCGATGAAGGCATGTTGTGGGTGGAGCGCCAGACCTCCAAACCGATCCTGCTTTGAGAAAGACGTTTTAAATGGCTAAAGAAGAACTGATTGAACTGATGGGCGTGGTGAACGAAGTTTTGCCCGATACGCGTTTTCGTGTGACGCTGGACAACGGCCACCAATTGATCGCCTATTCTGCGGGCAAGATGCGCAAAAACCACATCCGCATTCTGGCGGGTGACCGTGTGACGCTCGAGCTCTCGCCTTATGACCTGAGCAAAGGCCGCATCAGCTTCCGTCATTTGGCTGGCCGTGCCCCGATGGCACCACGCCGCCCACCTGCACGCTAAATAAGCCAAGGACTCTGAGTCCACATTGGGCGTGCTTTCACCGGCACGCCCTTTTTGCGTTCAAGCGCTTATTTCTCGCCCATGCTCATGCTCATGGTCTTGCTCAAAGGCTTGATCAGGTAGCTCAGCACGGTGCGCTCCATGGCTTTGATTTCCACGTTGGCCGTCAAACCAGGGCGCACTTGAATTTGACTGGCTTTGTCGCCTTTGAACTCGGTGCCCGTGATCATGACGCGCACACGGTAGTAGGTCATGGGGCCTTGTTTGGTTTCTTCGGTCAACACGTCAGGGCTGATGTAACTCACATTGCCTTGCATGCCGCCATAAATAGAGTAATCGTAGGCGTCGAGTTTGACGCTGGCCGTCTGGCCGATTTTCACAAAGCCGATGTCTGAGGGCAAGATTTTTGTCTCGACAATCAGGTTGTTGCCACCGGGCAGCAATTCCATCACCGTGTCGCCCTGGCGCACCACGCCGCCCAAGGTGTTGACCTTGATGTTATTGACCACGCCGTCCACAGGGGCCACCAGCTCGGTGTGCTCCAACAAGCTGGTGCGGTCATTCAATTGCTCGGTCTGTGTACTCAAGTCTTCTTGGGTCTTGGTCATCTCAGCCTGTGCATCTTGAAAATACTTGTTGCGCTTGCTCGTCAACTGCGCCCCAATGTCGGCGCTGGAACGCTCCAGGCGCAAGAGCTCAGCCCGACTGACGTCGCCTGAGGCTTCGAGCAGGCGGTTGATTTTCAATTCATCGTCGGCCAGCGCCAGGATTTTCTTCAATGCACTGATCTCGTCTTTGAAAGCGCGTTGCCGCTTGTTGAACAGTTCGGTCTGGTTTTGAATGTAGCTGGTGTAAGACAGCAACGAGGGATCGAACTGCAAGGGTTTTTCAAAGATCTCAGCTTGGAGTCTGGTCAGGGTGATGCGCAAGGCGGCCACCTTGGCCTTGGTGTCAGATACGGCCGCTTGTGCGCGCTCTTTTTGCATGGTCGCCAGCAGTTGGCCTGCTTTCACCAGATCACCTTCTTTCACGTGCAATTCGGTCAAAATCCCGCCATCAGGGGATTGAATAATTTGCGTGCGCTCTGCCGCAATGATTTGGCCTTGTGCTCGCGTGACTTGGTCAATTTTTCCAACCGATGCCCAAAAGACCGCCGCAATCAGCGACAGCATGAATACCAACAAAACGGCACGCGAACGGTGAGGTGGTTTGAAGTCGCCGACCGGCATGGGCGACGTGGCAGGTTTGGCGGTCACGTCGCTGACGGGTTCTGAATGCAGGCCGACGCCCAAGGGGGCCGGTGCTTTGGGCAGATTGGAGGGGGTCAATGACATGTTCAGCTCGCAGGTTGCGCATTGGGGCGCTGTTGAAGTTGTTGCAGCACCGTGTCGCGCGGGCCATCAAGGACGATCGAGCTTCCGGCAACCACAATGATCCTGTTGACCAGTGCCAAGGTGCTGGGTTTGTGGGTCACGATCACGAGGGTTTTTCCTGCACGGGCTTCTTCTGCCAATACGGCCATGCACTGGCGCTCTTGCGTATCGTCCATGGTGGCGGTGGGTTCGTCGAGCAGCAAGATGTCGGGCTTGCACAAAATCAAGCGGGTGAAGGCCACGAGTTGCTTTTGTCCATTGCTCAGGCCTTTTCCGCCTTCCATGATGGGGCGCTCCAGGCCTTTGGGGTGGCTGCCGACGATGCGGTCCATGCCGGTGCGGTTCATGGCGGCAAAAATCACTTCATCGCCAGGGTCGGGCAGACCGATCAGCAAGTTCTCGCGCAAGGAGCCTTGGAACAGGCGGTGGTCTTGCTGCAGGAAACCGATTTTTTGGCTCAGCAACTGTCGGCTGATGTGACCCAGCTCCAAGCCATCAATGCTGATGTTGCCTTTTTGCGGGCTGTACATGCCGCTCAGCATGCGCAGCAGCGTGGATTTGCCTGCGCCAATCGGGCCGACAATCGCAATGCGTTCGCCGGGTTTGATTTCCAGTCTGGGCACCGCAATCACGGGTGGATTTTGGCCATAGGCGAACTGCACATCGGTCAAAAGGTAATGGCCTTTGATGTGGGTTGGCACCAAGGGGTGCTGGATGCCGTGGTTGTCCGATTCAAGGGTGTACAGGCGCTCTAGCCCCTCCAAGGCCGCGCTGGCGTGGGAGTGCTGCACCAACAAACCCGGCAAGGCCATGATGGGTGCCAAAATGCGTCCGCTCAAGATGGAGCACGCAATCAACGCACCCATCGTCATGTGGCCTTGCATCACCAGCAACGAACCCACCACCACCAAGCCGGCATAGCTCATTTGCTGCAGCACGACGGACAGGTAGCCCACATTCTCTGTGGCACCGCGCATGCGCAAGTCGCCTTGAATGGTCATCTTGTTGTAGTTGATCCAGCGGGACAAGAACTTCCAGCCGCCCGAACCGGCCTTGATGGTCTCAATGCCTTCTACCGCCTCGACCAGCAGACCGGTGCGCATATTCGACAGGGCGGCACTTTCTCTGGCCAGGTCTTTGACTTGGGTGCGAATTCTGAGCCCCAAGAACAGAGCCACGCCGCCAAACACCAGAGGCACCAGCGCCACCAGAGGGCTGGCGATCAAGGCAATGATCACCAAAAACAACAAACTCATGGGCAAGTCGATCAGGGTGAACAGGGTGTTGGCCGTGTAAAAACTGCGCACCTGTTCATACCCCCGCAATTGCCCTGCCAAACTGCCGACCGAGCTGGGTACTTGGTCCACACGCAGGCTGAGCAGCTGCTGGAACACTTCACGCGAGAGACGGTGGTCAACCCCTGTAACCACATAATCCATCAAATGGGATCGGGCCAATTTCATGGCGTATTCAATCAAGATGCTGAGCAATACGCCTGTGCTGAGCACCACCAAGGTGTATTCACTGCGAGACGGAATCACGCGGTCATAGACCTGCATTGAAAACAGTGAGGTGGCCAGTGCGATCATGCCAATGAAGGCCGAGGCCAGCCCCGCTTCAATCATCGGCAGTCGATGCTGGCGCAGGGTCTGTTGCAGCTGCTGAGCGAAGGTTTTCATGGCAGGCTTCTCACCCATGGCCTGCGACAGTTTGTGCGCATCTGCTTGCGCGTTGAATTTGATCAAGGCCACTTGGCCTTGTAAGGCTGTGGGTGCCAAGCTGTGCTGCCCATCCGCATTGACCAAGATCCACTGGCCTGACGGATCGCAGTCGACCAAGACGACCCAGCCCAATTGAGCGGTGTGCCCCAGCAAAGGCAGGTGGGCGCGATCCGGTTGATCCATGTACAAGGGCGCTTGCAAGCCCATTTGGGATGCGACTTTTTGCAGCTGCAGCATGGGCGCGTCTGCCTGATCCAGGCTGGCCACACTGGCCCTGAGCGCTAAGACGTCGGCGACAGCGCCTTGCATTTGCGCCATGCGCAGCATGGCCCATTCAAGTTGAATTTTGTTGATCATGGCTGTGCCGTGGCTAAGGTGTTGGGGTCCATATTGATGTCAAGTCGCAAGCGCGAACCGACCAAGCTGGCTTGCGCGTCGACCAGTGCATATTCGTTTTGCGCCAGTTCGCGCACTTGGTTGAGCAGGTCCAGCCAGGTTTTCCGGTTGGCCTGAAACTGGCGTTCAAACGAGGCCAGCACCATGTCGGCACCCGAAACTGATTTTTCGAGCGCCGAAATTTGGGCATAGGCATTCAGGAATTCTTCACGGTCGTTTTGCAACGTTTCCTGAATATCCTTCATCGCAGTCGCTACGCCTTGATCGGATTTGGCGATGCGCTTGGTCAGTGCTTCGGCCTCTACTGCATTGGAAAATCCGGCGCCGGGTGAGTAGCTCAAACCTGCAAAAGCCACCGCTGAGTTGTTGGCGTTGAAGGCATTGTTGCCAACCGGTTTGTCTACGCGCACATACAACTGAGGCCATTTTTCGGCTTCTTTGGTGCGCAAGCGGTTTTGCGCTGAAACCACATCGCTTTTGGCGATCTGCACCGACGGCGAGCGCGTGGCCAAGTCCACCCAGTCGGTTTGCTGCAACTGTTGAAGAAATGCCACCGAGCTGGGTAATGCCGGAAATGGTGCCAAGGTCGGCAAGCGTTCACGCAGATTCACTTCGCCCGACAGTTGCTCCAGTTTGAGCAGTGCCACTTTCAGGTTTCTTTGGGCCGCATCCAACTCCACCTGCGTTTGCAGATGGCGGGAGTTGGCCAACACCAAGTCAATGCTGGAGGAGGCTTCAGCGTCGACACGCCGTTGCATTTGCACTCTAAAACCGTTGAGTCGCGCCATCGTTTTTTGCGCCACTTGCACGCGAGCATGGGCGGCCCTCATGGCTTGCCACGCCTGGGTGATTTGCAGGAAAAGTTGTCTTTGCTGCAATTGCACTTTGAATTGGCTGATGAGCACCTGGTTTTCGGCCTCGGTGACCCGCGATGAGTTCAGTCCACCGTCCCAAATGATTTGCTGTACGCGCAAACTGCGTGACGGCTGCGACGAGGTGTTGCCGGTGTTCGACTCCAACACCGCAGAAAAAGTCGGCCAACGTTGACGTTCTACGGCTGTGACATCGATTTTTCCCGCGTCCGCTTCCAAACGCGCCGCGACCAACAAGGGGTGACTCTGTTGGGCCGCTGCATACAACGCTTGGATCGTGAGGGCTTGCGAAGCGGGTGCTGGCATCGAAGTTTGGCCCCATGCGGGGCTGATGCAAAGCGCGATGCCTAGCCATCCCGTGCTCACCAAGCGCAGCTTTGCTCTTTTACTGAAGCTGCCGATGTTCAATTTTTGAAATCCCATGTTCATACCTAGTCTCAGACGTCAAGCGAGCCGTACTCATGGTGAATTCGCGCAAAAAAGAAAATATAAGAAAATTTTTCAAGCTTAATTATAGCGAATTTGTATTAAAAATAATTCAAAGGCAGATTTTGATTTTTTTGGCAATTTGCTTGCGAATTTCCCATGACTTTGGGGTTTTTGCCCAGCGCAGACGTCGTCTGTGGTGTGTGCCATGGCCCTTTTGGGCATGTCCTTCCGCTTGGATTGGTCAGGCCGTGCTCAATCACGATGGCTGGGCCAAGCTGCAAAGCCCTTGAATCGAGCAGCATGCCCCCCAAATAAGATCAAACACAGGGGATTTCATGACCGCCTCAGCCGACGCCTTGCACATTGTTTGTCCGCATTGCCACACCACCAATCGGGTGCGTGTGGCCGATATGGGCCATGCCCCCGATTGCGGACAATGTCACAAAGCCCTTTTTGACGGACATCCGCTGGCGCTGGATGCAGCCACTTTTGACAAGCACATTGGGCGCAGCCAAGTGCCTGTACTGGTGGATTTTTGGGCGCCTTGGTGCGGCCCTTGTCGCATGATGGCCCCTGCTTACGAGCAGGCGGCAAGACTTTTGGAGCCCCAAGTGCGGGTGGCCAAACTCAACACCGAAGACGCACAGGCCATTGCCGCCCGCTTCAACATCCGCAGTATTCCCACCTTGGCCTTGTTTGTCGGTGGCAAAGAAGTCGCCCGGCAGGCCGGGGCATTTCGCACGGCGCAAGACATCGCTGATTGGACACGTTCGCACCTTTGAGGCGGGCGTGCTCGTCAATGCGCCTTGCGCGCGATGGCCTCGATCCGTGCTTGGGCGATTTGCGCACCAATCTGAGGGCCTTTGAGGCCCTGCGCTGCAGCAGCTTGGGCAATGGGGGCCGTATCCACCGAGAGTGCCGCTTGCTGGGCTTGCCGCAAACGCTCGGCCTGCGGGTAAGCCGCTTCTTCAAAACCCAAGCGCCCTCGCGCATCGCATTCGCAGGCTTGCAGTACACGCTCAAAGCGCTCGGCTTGGCGGATGGCGTCGCAGCGTTCGAGCAGGCGCATCAGGGCCTCGGGGCCCAGTTCTGCGCTGCGGTGGATGTTGCCGTGCTCACGCGCTACGACCTCGGCCAGTTCTTTGCTGTCGCTCGGCACGCGCAGGCGGTCGCACACCTTTTGCAAGAGCTTGACGCTGCGGCCCTCGTGGCCGATGTGGCGCGGCAGCACGTCGGCAGGCGTGGTGCCTTTGCCCAGGTCGTGCATCAGGCAGGCCACGCGCACGGGCAGCGGCATGTTCAGCCGCGCTGCCATGTCCATCACCAGCATCATGTGAACGCCCGTGTCGATCTCGGGGTGGTATTCCGGACGCTGGGGCACGCCCCATAGACGGTCCAGTTCGGGCAGCAAGACCTTGAGCGCACCGCATTCGCGCAGCACTTGGAACATGCGCGAGGGTTTGTCGGCCATCAGGCCTTTGGCCAGTTCCTGCCAGACGCGTTCGGGCACCAAGTGGTCAACTTCGCCGTCTGCCACCATGGCCTGCATCAGTGCCATGGTTTCCGGCGCCACTTGAAAGCCGGTGAAGCGGGCCGCAAACCGGGCCACGCGCAAGATGCGTACCGGGTCTTCGGCAAAAGCCGGGGTCACATGGCGCAATTGCTGGGCTTGCAGGTCGGCAAGGCCGCCCCACGGGTCGATGATGTCGCTCAGCCAGTCTGGTGCGTGGGGCGTGTTGTCATGGCCTGTCGGCGCTGAAGCTTGGGCTGACGTTGAAGCTGGTGCGGGCGTTTGCAGGCACGCGGCCACGGCCTCTGGCACCGCCATGGCGTTGATGGTCAGGTCGCGCCGGGCCAGGTCTTCTTCGAGCGTGACGCTGGGATCGGCCTGCACGGCAAAGCCCTTGTAGCCCCGCGCGGTCTTGCGCTCGGTGCGGGCCAGTGCGTATTCCTCGCGCGTGCGGGGGTGCAAAAACACCGGGAAGTCTTTGCCCACTGGCGTGAAGCCCTGTGTGGCCATCTCCTCGGGCGTGCTGCCCACCACGACCCAGTCACGGTCCTGCACACGCAGACCCAACAGCGCATCGCGCACGGCACCGCCGACGGCGTAAATCTTCATGGGGCGTTTTTGCTGGCTCGCGGCGACACTCAACGCGCCACGCGGAAAGGCTCTTCAAAGTCGATGAAGTCCTTTTCGGCCAGGGCGTCGTCGATCCATGCTTTCACGCCGGGCAGGGCGCACACACGCGCCATGTAGGCTGCCACATCGGCAGGCACCGGCAGTGCATAGGTCTTCAGGCGCATGACCACGGGGGCAAAGTAGGCGTCGGCTACGGAAAATTCGCCAAACAGCATGGGGCCACCGTGTTCTTGCAGCAGCCCGCTCCACAGCTTGCTGATGCGTTCCAGGTCGGCACGAACAGCGGGTTTGTCGCGCAAGGCAAGTGCCCCGATCTCGGGCAAGTGCGCTTCGATGTTCATCGGGCAGGCGCTGCGCAGACCGGTAAAGCCACTGTGCATTTCTGCGCAGATGCTGCGGGCGCGCGCACGGGCAGCACGGTCATGCGGCCAGAGCTGTTTTTCAGGGAATTGCTCGGCCACATATTCGGCAATCGCCAAGGTGTCCCAGACGGCCAGACCATCGTGCACCAGCACGGGCACTTTGCCCACCGGGTTGACCGCCTTCATGCTGGCCTTGAAGTTGGAGTCGGGCGCGAAACTGTCAAAGCGGACATAGACCTCTTCAAAGGCAATGCCCGCCTGGCGCAACAGCACCCAAGGGCGCATGGACCAAGACGAGTAGTTTTTGTTGGCGATATAAAGCTGGATCATTTTTTTTCAGTCATTCAGCGCCCTGCGCCTGCGCGCCAGCGGTTTAATTTGCTGCGTGGTCCGCGATGACCCAAATAGCCGGGGGCCACGCCTGCAGCACTTGCTGCGCTGATGCCCAGCGCGGCCAGCCCCGGCAACTGACCCGTGGTCACGTTGTCCACCTTCATTGACGCCAGGTTGTCCCGGCTCATGAGCGGTTCGCCCGGTGCCAGTTCCATGGCCGCAGCTTGCAGCCAGCCGACCCAGTTTGGCAAAGGCAAAACAGGGCGACCTTGGCCGTGGTTGACACCGGCCCATTGACCGGCCCGTTTGACCAGCTCGCCCAAGGTCAGCACATCTGGCCCGCACAGATCAAAGGTCTGGCCGACGGTGTTCGGCTGTTGCAGGCAAGCCACCACGGCGCGTGCCACGTCGGCCACCCACACGGGCTGAAAGCGTGTGCCACTGCCCGCCAGTGGCATGAAGGGCACCACGGCCTGCAGGCCGGCAAACAGGTTGAGAAATTTGTCTTCGGCCCCAAAGACCACGCTGGGGCGCAACACCGTGAGCTGCAGCCCCCTGCCTTGCAGTGCCGTTTCGCCTCGCGCCTTGCTGCGCAAGTACATCGAAGGGGCTTGCGCTTCGGCACCCAGTGCACTCACTTGCACCAGCCGCTGCACCGAAGCTTTTTTCATGGCGCTGGCGATTTTTCCGGGCAATTCGACGTGCACTTGCTCAAATCGTTCTTCGTTGCCATGCAGCACCGCCACCAGGTTCACGACCGCATCGTGCCCGGGCATCAAGCGGGCCAGGTCGGCTTCCTTGTGCACCGAAGCTTCGATCACGGTCAGCCCGGGCAGGCTTTGTACGCTGCTGGCATTGACAGCGCGGCGGGTGGGCACAGTGATCTGCCAGCCCAGCCGGGCCAGCTGTTCGCAAACATGGCGACCCACAAAGCCGCTGCCCCCCAAAACCAGAATGCGCGGCATGTTCATTTTTTCAATCCCTTGTTCAAACCTGTGGCGGCCTGGTGCATCGCTTCCATGGCCTGCTCGACGATCTGGGTGCGCCAAGCATCGGTGTCCACATAAAACGCGTCCATCAGATCCTGTTTGATCTGCTGACGCAACGCGGCAGGCGCTTCGGGGTGCAGTTGCAGCCAGTGGTCGCCACGCAGCGCGTGCATGACTTTGTCTGTGGGCTGGGTGCCATATTCCATGGCGATGCCGGTGTACTCGGCCTGCGGACATTCCTGGTAGGCCGACATCCACATCAGCCCGGTGAGCATGGGAGATGTGGAGGAGCCGTCGTAAATCGAAGTGATGCCTTGGCCCCACCAGGCTTTGGCACGGCTGTAGGCTGCCGCGTCGTCGGCACACGCAAAAATGCGCTCGCCCACACCGCTGGGGCCCAAGCCCGTGTGCAGATCGATCCAGGCCAATTTTTTGCAAGCTTGGCCGTATTTTTGCAGCACCTTGCGCAGCGTCAGGTTGCTCCAGGTGGGGGCTTGTCCTCCAAAGAACAGGCCGTCCGGGAATTCGTGCTGGCCTTTGGAGATAGCGGCCTGAAAGGCTTTCATCCCTCGCTCAGCGATGAACTGGTTGGTTGCCGCAGTGTTGGCGGCATCGGGTGGCCACATTTCGGGCAACAGCAAGGGCTGGATTTCGCGGTAGGCCGGGTTGTCGGGCAGCGCTTGCGTGAAGTCTTGAAAGTTGCGATTGATGTCCACGTTTTCGTGGGTCACGCGCCGCACATGCGAAAACCCATGCGGGTTGAGCGCGTGGATGTAGAGCACCGCCACACCCTGGGCTTTGGCCGCGGCACGCCAAGCGGTGTTTTGCAGGGCATGGACTTGCACGCCCGAGCCGCAATAACCCTCCACCCCGTGGCAGGCGCTGCTGATGATCAGCAGCGCTTGGGCGCCGGGGGCACCATCGAACACCACGTCCATGGCGAGCGCTTCAGCGTCCCGGCCTTGGAGAGGGTGGGCGTGCGAGTCCACCGACAGGCCTGCCGACTGCGCCGCGGTCAAGAATTTTTGTCGGGCTTGGGCATAGCTGCTTGAAAAGCCGCTCTGGATATCGGACATGGGCGTTCCTGAAGGGGGTTATTTTTGTGTCGGGTTGGCCAGCCACTGAGTGGCCAGTTCCACCCAGTAAGTGCCGCCCAGCGGGATCAGGTCGTCGTTGAAGTCGTAGCTCGGGTTGTGCAGGGTGCAAGGGCCACCGCCATGGCCCATTTCGCGGTGCGCGCCATCGCCGTTGCTGATGAAAACATAGGCGCCGGGTTTCGCCTGCAGCATATAAGAGAAGTCTTCTGCGCCCATGGTGGGTTCTTGGTCGATCACATGCTCTGCGCCCACGATGCCCGACATGACTTGGCGTGCAAAGTCGGCTTCGGCGGCGCTGTTGATGGTGGGGGGGTAGTTGCGCTCGAACTCGAATTCGCACTGCGCCTCAAAGGCCGCGCAAATCGACTCGGCCACCTGCTTCATGCGGGTCTCGATCAAATCCAGCACCTCGATGCTGAAGGTGCGCACGGTGCCTTGCAGTTCGCACGAATCGGGCACCACGTTGGTGGCTTCGCCCGCATGGATCATGGTGACCGAGATCACGCCCGCGTCCACCGGTTTTTTGTTGCGGGTGATGATGGTCTGAAAGCCTTGCACCATTTGGCAGGCAATTGGCACCGGGTCGATGCCGTTGTGTGGCAAGGCCGCGTGGCTGCCCTTGCCCCGGATGGTGATCTTGAACTCGTTGCTGGACGCCATCACCGGGCCCGCACTCACGGCGAAGGTGCCCACGGCCGCGCCTGGCCAGTTGTGCATGCCGTAAACCGCCTGCATCGGGAATTTGTCGAACAGACCGTCCTTGATCATCTCGCGGGCACCGCCGCCGCCTTCTTCGGCGGGCTGAAAAATCAAATACACCGTGCCGTCAAAGTCGCGGTGCTTGGCAAAGTGCTTGGCCGCCGCCAGCAGCATGGCGGTGTGGCCGTCGTGGCCGCAAGCGTGCATCTTGCCCTGGTGCTTGCTGGCGTGGGCGAAGGTGTTGAACTCTTGCATGGGCAGTGCATCGATGTCGGCGCGCAGGCCGATGCCACGCCCGCAAGCACCACCATCACGCCCATGCACAATGCCCACCACGCCGGTGGTGCCCATGCCCCGGTGAACGGGAATACCCCAGTTGGTCAGTTGCTGGGCCACCACGTCGGCCGTGCGTACTTCCTGAAAGCACAACTCAGGGTGCGCATGAATATCTTTGCGAATGGCCGCGATGCTGGCCGCGTCGGTGAGGATGGAGTCGATGATTTTCATGAATACAGTCTAGCGGGACTTGCAGACCTTTGCCAAGCTGCAGCCTCAAATGTCCCGACTGTCACCTTGGCGGCTGGAACCCCGTGCAAAATCGGGCAAATACTGATTCTCGACTTGTATGCGTAATTCACCGACTTCAAGGCCTTGGCGGGCTGTGCTGGGCGCCCTAGGGACGCTCTTTTTTCTGGGCGTCGCGTCTGCCTCGCCTCAACTCAGCTGCCAGGTGACTTACGCCGGCACCACCCAAACCGTGCTGGCGCGCCCTGTGGCAGACCCTTACCCCGTGCCCTCGGTGGACATTGGGGGGCGTTTCTGGTTCAAGGCGGTCATGGTGGGTGATGCCGACCACATCAACCGAATCTTGTTGTATGCCTATCAAGACGCCAAGCCCCACCCGGTCTTGGTGCACCAAGCCAAATACCTGCCGCCCTACCCACGCAGCTCGCAGCCTTGGGCCATCACGGGGCAGCAGCATGTGTATGCCGGGCCACTCGAGCGGGAATTGATTTACAGCTGCACCTTGGAGGGGCTGACGCCATGAACATTGGCTTGGGACTTGTGTTGGCTTGTTGTTTGGGGGCCCCAGTGTGGGCGCAGTCTGGCCCTGCTGCAGACCCCACCGTGAGCGTGGTGTTTGCGGGCGACACCGTGCTCGATGACGCCCCCGGCGCTTTGATCGCCCGAGGCGGCGACCCCTTTGCCCCGTTCGCAGCGGTGTTTGCTGCCGCCGACATCCGCATGGCCAATTTGGAGTGTGTGGTGGCCACGGGCGGCAGTGCGGGCGATAAAAATTTCACGTTCCGGGCGCACCCGCGTGTGCTGCCCGTGCTCAAGACCCATTTCGATGCGGTGGCGCTGGCCAACAACCACTCGGGTGATTTTGGGCGCGAGGCATTTGCCGAGATGCTGGGCCTGCTCGATCAGGCGGGCTTGGGTAAGCTGGGGGGCGGGCGCAATTTGTCGCAAGCCCATGCGCCTTGGGTGGTGGAGCGCAAGGGCTTGCGGATCGCTTTCTTGAGCTACAACGAATTCATGCCACGCAGCTTTGAGGCCGACCACGATGCCCCGGGTGTGGCGTGGAGTGAGGATGAACAGGTGGTGGACGACATCCGCCATGCGCGTCGGGTGCACCGGGCGGATCTGGTGATCCCCATCATGCATTGGGGCTGGGAGAACGAACGCGTGGCCAATGCCCGCCAGCGGCAACTGGCGCGTTTGATGGTCGAGGCCGGGGCCGATGCCGTGATCGGCGGCCACCCCCATGTCACGCAAGACATCGAACACATCCAGGGCAAGCCCGTCATTTACAGCGTGGGCAATTTCGTGATGAAAGAGACCGACAACGACCACCAGCGCCGAGGCTGGGTGTTGCGCCTGGATCTCGATCGGCATGGGGTGCGGGGCTTTCACACCCATGTGGCCCAAATCCGCATGGACGGCGTGCCCGAGCGCGATGGCCGTGCAGCCAGCCCTTGTTGGCAGCGTGGCGATGCGGCGGTGGGGCAGTGTGTGGCGGGGCAAAAAGCCCCGGCACCTTGAAGCGGCAGGGCGTTGCCTGCCGGGCTGCGCGACAATCGGCTTTTGACCAGCCGCCTGCCCCCAACCATGAACCCCACTCCTGCCACTGCCGTGGTGCGCGGCGCTTGCCCGCACGATTGCCCCGACACCTGTGCCTTGCTGACCACGGTGGAAAACGGCCGAGCCACCCAAGTGCAAGGCAATCCTGCCCACCCCATGACCGACGGCGTGCTGTGCACCAAGGTCTCGCGATACGTCGAGCGCACTTACCACCCTGAGCGCTTGCTGCAACCTTTGCGCCGTGTGGGCCCCAAAGGCGCGGGCCAGTTCGAACCCGTGGGCTGGGACGAGGCGCTGGACGCCATTGCCCAGCGCTTGAAAAGCATTGCCGCACGCGACCCGCAAGCGGTGCTGCCCTACAGCTATGCAGGCACCATGGGGCAGGTGCAAGGTGAATCGATCGCGGCGCGGTTTTTTCACCAACTGGGCGCTTCGCTGCTGGACCGCACCATCTGCGCCTCTGCCGGTGCCGAAGCCTTGACCCAAACCTTGGGCAACAAGGTGGGCATGAAGGTCGAGTTTTTTGCCGAATCCAAGCTGATCGTCATCTGGGGCAGCAACTCGATTGGTAGCAACTTGCACTTTTGGCGCATCGCCCAAGTGGCCAAGCGCCAAGGCGCCAAGCTGGTGTGCATCGACCCCCGGCGCAGCGAAACCGCCGACAAATGCCACGAACACATCGCCCTTCGACCCGGCACCGATGCCGCGCTGGCGCTGGCCGTGATGCACGAGTTGATCGTGCATGGCTGGCTCGACCAAGACTACATCGACCGCTACACCTTGGGCTGGGATGCTTTGAAGGCCCGTGCTTTGCAATGGACACCTGAACGCGCCGCCGAAGTCTGCGGTGTGCCGGTGGCGCAAATCCGGCAACTGGCACGCGACTGGGGCAGCACCGCGCCAGCGGCCATTCGCTTGAACTACGGCATGCAGCGTGTGCGCGGTGGCGGCAATGCGGTGCGGGCGATCGCGTGTTTGCCCGCGCTCACCGGCGCTTGGCGGCACCGGGCTGGCGGCTTGCTGCTCAGCAGTTCGGGCCATTTCCCGGTGCGGCGGGCGGCCTTGCAGCGGCCCGACTTGCTGGGCGAGCGACGCCCCCGCACCCTCAATATGACAACCATTGGTGACGACTTGTTGCGCCCTGCATCGCCGGATTTTGGCCCGTCCATCGACGCCTTGATCGTCTACAACAGCAACCCAGTGGCGGTCGCCCCCGAATCGGGCAAGGTGGTCCAAGGCTTTGCCCGAGACGATCTGTTCACCGTGGTGCTGGAGCATTTTCAGACCGACACCGCCGACTACGCCGACTTCATCTTGCCCGCCACCACGCAGCTGGAGCACTGGGACATCCACACCAGCTACGGCCACACCGATGTGCTGCTCAACCGCCCGGCCATCGCGCCCGTGGGCCAAGCGCGCACCAACACCGACATCTTCCGGGCCTTGGCTGCCCGCATGGGTTTTGATGACCCGTGTTTTGCCGAGAGCGATGAAAGCCTGTGTCGCAGCGCCATCGGCGATGCGCAAGATTTTGAGCAGTTGCTGGCGCATGGCTTTGCCTCTTTGCCACTGCCCGATGCGCCGTTTGCACAGGGCGGCTTTCCAACGCCTTCAGGGCGCTGCGAGTTTTTCAGCCAGCGCTTGGCCGATCAGGGCTTGGACGGCTTGCCCGACCACTTGCCCAATTACGAGCTGGCCACGCCGGGTGGTCGATACCCGCTGGCCATGATCTCGCCGCCTGCCCGCCACTTTCTCAATTCGACCTTTGTCAACGTGCAAAGCCTGCGCGACATCGAGGCCGAGCCTGTGCTGGAGATGCACCCCGAGGACGCAGCGGCACGCGGCATCGTCGACGGCGCGGTGGTGCGGGTGTTCAACGACCGGGGCATCTACCACTGCAAAGCCAGGTTGAACCAGCGTGCGCGGGCGGGCGTGGTCAATGGCTTGGGCGTGTGGTGGCGCAAGCTGGGTCTGAACGGCACCAATGTGAACGAGCTGACCAGCCAGCACCTGACCGACCTGGGCCGTGCGCCCGTGTTTTACGACTGTTTGGTGGAGGTGGCCGCCGAAATCCCAACGCCCGTGCAGATGACCGAAAAACCCGAACAGAAAGCGCAACATGCCTGAGCTGAAAATCGAACGCGAACACGCTTTGGGCCTGGCCGGTGCCCGTGCCGTGGCTGAGCGCTGGCGCGAGCAGGCCGAGCAAGAGTGGGGCATGGCGTGTGTGTGCGAGCCAGGCGAGGCCACCGACCGCATGCGCTTTGAACGCAGCGGTGTCAGCGGTGAACTGACGCTGAGTGAATCCCGCTTTGACCTGCATCTGAAGCTGGGTTTTTTGCTGGGGGCCTACAGCGGCAAGATCGAGGAAAAAATCCGGTCCAATCTGGACGCCTTGCTGGGGCCCGCGGCCTGAATCCTTCGCGCGCACCCAGCCAACTTGGCATCACACCCAGCCACTCAACGTCATCCGCGGCAGCTGAATGCCATGCCCGGCCACTCAATGTCATACCCGGCCACTCAATGTCATACCCGGCTTGACCGGGTATCCATGGTCATCGAAGGCATGGACCCCCGATCGAGTCGGGGGTGACTGCGGGTTGGCCATGGACCCCCGATCGAGTCGGGGGTGACTGTGGGTC
>OFRD01000175.1_pt1 | contig 24623 bp, 26 predicted proteins | sample 1543041 | NCBI WGS metagenome assembly OFRD01 (sample SAMN07774234, study PRJEB24372) | wastewater metagenome | isolation source: Exp Tend CN 100WW | collected 2016-02
AAAATAAGACCCAGCAAGTGTGACAGCAAATCACGCCGCTCCGGCACCCGAAAAAAGCCGACTTCTCTCCTCGGGAATACCCGGCTGACCATGCCAAAAAGGGGGCTTACAAATGCTTTACACTGGCCCGCTGCCTGTTAACCCCGCGCATTCCGCCTGAACCGTTCAGGCACTGGCTGAACCTTGTAATCCATGGAAGTTTTTCAGTTTTTGATGCCCATCTTCACCGAATACGGCTACTTGGCCGTTTTCGTGATGCTTTTGATCTGCGGTTTTGGCATTCCCGTTCCAGAAGACGTGACCCTGGTCACTGGCGGCGTGATCGCCGGGCTGGGCCACGCCGATGTGCACACCATGTTTGCCGTGGGCATGGCGGGCGTGCTGCTGGGTGACGGCCTGATGTTCACCTTGGGCCGTCTGTACGGCCAACGCATCTCCCAATTGCCCGGTTTCCGCAAAATCCTGACCCCCGAGCGCTTTGCCAGCGCACAAGACGCTTTTCACAAATACGGCAAATGGGTCATGTTTGTGGCCCGATTTCTGCCGGGTCTGCGCACCCCCGTGTTCTTTTCGGCGGGCATGAGCCACCGCGTGACTTTCCCGACCTGGTTTTTGATGGACGGCTTTGCCGCCCTGATCAGCGTGCCGATCTGGGTGTACCTGGGTTACTTTGGTGCCCAAAACTGGGACTGGATGTTCGCCGTGCTGCGCCAATTCCAGCACGGCATCTTTGCTCTGCTGGGCCTGGGCGTGGTCTGGCTGGGCTGGCGCTGGTGGCGCAAACGCCACAGCACAGCAGCCACTGACGCGCCCAGCGACCCGTCCTGACACGCCCACCCATGGGCCAAACCTCTCCCAAAAGCCTGGCCGTGGCCGGGCTGCTGTTCAATGCTTTGGCTTGGGGCGTGTGTTGGTGGCCCTTCAAACAACTCGAAGCCCAAGGCCTGCACCCCTTGTGGGCCACTGCGCTGGTCTATGGCTTTGTATTTGTGTCGATCGCCTTGTGGCTCTGGCGCACGGGCCGACTGGTCGGCTGGGGGCCGCATCCTGGTTTGTGGGTACTTTTGCTGGCCTCGGGCCTGACCAATGTGGGCTTCAACTGGGCCGTCACGGTAGGCGATGTGGTGCGCGTGGTGCTGCTGTTTTACCTGATGCCCGCCTGGTCTGTGCTGGTGGCCTGGTGGCTTTTGGGCGAAAAACCCAGCCGCAAAGCGCTGCTGCGTTTGCTGCTGGCCCTGACGGGTTTGTTCATCGTGCTCAAAACCCCTGAAACCCCCTGGCCCGTGCCCGAAAGCCTGGCCGATGTGCTGGCGCTCATGAGCGGCTTCACCTTTGCCGTGACCAACGCCCTGCTGCTCAAACTCAAAGACACGCCCGCTTCATCACGCACCCTGGCCATGTTTGGCGGAGGCGCCATCATGGCCACCTTGGCGGCCCTGATCGGTCTGGCCATCGGGGTCATTCATGCCGGGCAGGCCTTCAGCTGGGGCTGGCTGCCTTATGTGGGCCTGTTGTGCCTGTCGTTCTTGCTCGGCAACCTGGCCTTGCAATACGGCGCAGCCCGACTGGCGGCCCACACCACGGCCTTGGTCATGCTTTCCGAGGTGCTGTTTGCCAGCGTATCCTCCGTCATGCTGGGTGCGTCCGACTGGGAAAGCCGCACACTGATCGGCGGTGCCTTGATCTTGCTGGCGGCTTTGCTGTCGGTGGTCGGCCCCGCACAACACGACTGAACTGGAGCCACCCCATGAGCCTTTATGACTTTGAAGCCCTGAGCATCGACAAGCAAACCGTGGCGCTGTCGCGTTTCAAGGGCCAAGTGATGTTGATCGTCAACACCGCCAGCGCCTGCGGCTTCACGCCCCAGTTCACCGGGCTTGAAAAACTGCACCAAACCTACGGCGACAAAGGCTTGGCCGTGCTCGGTTTTCCGTGCAACCAGTTCGCCAGCCAAGACCCGGGTGACGACACCCAAATCGCCAACTTCTGCCAAAAGAACTACGGCGTGAGCTTTCAGATGATGAGCAAGGTCAAGGTCAACGGCGCCGATGCCCACCCGCTGTACCAATGGCTCACGGCAGAAGCCCCCGGCATTTTGGGCAGCAAAGCCATCAAATGGAACTTCACCAAGTTCCTGGTCGGCAAAGACGGGCGCGTGATCAAGCGCTACGCGCCGCAGGATGCGCCCGAAAAAATCGCCAAAGACATTGAAGCGGCGCTGGCGGGGTGATCTGCCGGCGGACAAGTTGGTTACAGTCACGGTATGGCACCCACCATTGTTCGCGACGGTCAATTCCGTCTCTTCTTTTTTTCGCGGGAAGAGACACGCATTCATGTGCATGTGTCGCATGTGGACGGTGAAGCGAAGTTCTGGCTTACCCCAATGGTGGATTTAGCCAACCATACTGGTCTATCTGCTTCACAACTTCGACAAGCGCAAGCAGTTGTGAATGTCCACTTGAAGGAGATCCAAGATGCCTGGAACTACCACTTTGGCCGCTGAAGTGACCCATATTTCGAAGCATGGTTTTTGGCTTCTGCTTGCCGACGAGGAGCTGCTCGTGCCCTTCGATCAATTCCCATGGTTTCGGAAGGGGACAATCGAACAGATCTCCGAAGTTCAGTGGCTGACCCCCGACCACCTCTATTGGCCGGGTTTGGACATCGACATATCGGTGCAATCGATTCGCAACCCATCCGCATTTCCGCTTGTTTCGGCCTAACACGGCGCTCGTCGCCCCATGTCGTTGAACTGAAGGGCTTTGCCTTTGGGCTGGCTTAGAACAACAAAACGGCGTGCCCGCTTACGCAGGCACGCCGTTTCTATTAGAAAACCCGCAATCAGTTCTTGTGCAGCTCAGCGTTCAACTCGCCCCAGCTCTTGTTGCGCGGAATGGCGTGCAAGGCGCCCGACTGTGAATCGCGGCGGAACAAAATGCCGTTTTTGCCAGACAACTCTTTGGCCTTCATCAGGCTGCCGTCGGGCAGCTGCACGCGGCTGCCGCCGGTGATGTAGCAGCCCGCTTCGACCACGCAGTCGTCGCCCAGCGAGATGCCGATGCCAGCGTTCGCGCCCAGCAAGCAGCGCTTGCCCACCTTGATGACTTCTTTGCCGCCACCGGACAGCGTGCCCATGATGGACGCGCCGCCACCAATGTCGCTGGCATCGTCCACAACCACGCCTGCGCTGATACGGCCTTCGACCATGCTGGCACCCAACGTGCCCGCGTTGAAGTTGCAAAAGCCCTCGTGCATGACGGTGGTGCCACTGGCCAGGTGTGCGCCCAAGCGCACGCGGTCGGCGTTGGCAATGCGCACGCCCGACGGGATCACGTAGTCGGTCATTTGTGGGAACTTGTCCACGCCTTTGACCTCAAGCATGCGGCCAGCAGCACGGGCCTTCAGGCGGGCGGCGGGCACTTCGCTCACGGCGCAAGGGCCAAAGTTGGTCCAGGCCACGTTGGCCAGCAAGCCAAAGATGCCGGTCACGTTGGCACCGTGTGGCAAGACCAGACGGTGGCTCAACAGGTGCAGGCGCAGGTAAGCGTCATGCGTGTCAGCGGGCGCATCGGCCAGACTTTTGATCTCGGTGCGCACAGCCACCACGAAAGTGCCGCGCACGGCGCAGGCGGTCATTGCGTGGGCCACATCAGCGCCCAGAGCGGCCACCGCTTCGGCTTCGGTCAGGTGGGTGCTGCCGCTGGCGGCCACGTCGCCCGCCAGTTCGGGGGCAGGAAACCAGGTGTCCAGCACGGTGCCGTCAGCGGCGATGGTGGCCAGGCCAGTGGCGCGTGCGCCTGTGGTTTGAAAAGTGCTCATGTGTTGCTCCGCAAAAGAAGGCCCGCAGTGCGTACGGGCTGTGGGAAATCTGAAGGCGTGATTATCGACGATCAGGTGCCCAGGCCCACGTGTGCTGTCCATACAAAGCGCAGACACATTGAGTCGGCTTTTGTTCATTGCTGCAAATGCTGTGCGGGCATGCCCGGTCGCAATACGTGTTGTCAAACTTGACCAGAAGTAGTCCTTGGATAAACTGAACTTCACCCAAAACCAGCGCTATCTCTTTGACCAGGAAGCCGATACGGTGACGGTCCTGCGTGTATGGCACCAGAGAGAACGACAAAATTAGGCAATGAGCGCATCAGACATGAAGCCAAAATGAACGTGAGCACAAGGTTTATACGCTGGCAGTCCAATAAGCAGCATTCAACGCTGGCCAGGCTTGTGTAGAAGTCACAGCATGACGGCGCGGCACTTACCGCAAAAACCCCAAACTGAACACTTGCGGGCGCAGCTTGGCGGTCAGGGCTTGATAGGGCGCCTCGAAGGGTGAGAAGTTGACGGGGGCGGTGTCGCCGCTTTTTTTGCGCTTATGGTCACGAATAATTGGCCACATATTGGCGCAGCACGCTGTCCATGCGTGACTGCCAGCCGTCGCCCGTGGACTTGAAATAAGCCAGCACCTCGGGGCTGTAGCGCACCGAAACCAAGAGTTTTTTGTTCGCGGACTTGGGGCGGCCACGCAAACTTTGGAGTGGCACCATGGCCTTCAATTGCGCAGGCGTAAGCGGCTGCGCATCTGGATCACTGCGAGCTGCTGCGGTGATGGCCTGGTCCTCTTGGACGCTGGGCATGCGAACTTTTGGGCGTTTAGAAATTTTCGACATAGTGCTTTACCTCGCGTCGATTGGCTCGGCGAAGAGAGATGACTCTTCGCGCTGGTGCCCGATCAACAAATGCCACGAAGTACAGGATGTCGGTTTTTGGTGCAAGCGCGATCATTCGCATCTCGTTGTACTCAAACCGATCGTCAACCCATACCAGCGCGGATTCCCAATCGAGTTCACCGGCCATTCCCAACGACAGACCATGTTTGATCTGATTGGCGGCGTCTTTAGGCAGGTCGAACTCGATATGCATTGTATTTGTGTAGCTACCAAAAATCAACGCCTCACCGCAAAAACCCCAAACTAAACACTTGCGGGCGCAGCTTGGCGGTCAGGGCTTGGTAGGCCGCCTCGAAGGGTGAGAAGTTGACGGGGCGGTGTCGCCGCTTTTGTTGCGCTCGGCCAGGGCGTTGCGGATCTGGTACCAACCCACATCGGCGCGGTTGAGCTTGTATTGGTCACGCACGGTGCGCACGTCGGTGTGGGCAAAGTAGGCTTTCCACAGAGTTCGCCCGGCGTCCAGCACCGCCGTGGCTTCGGCCGATAAGGTCATGCCCGCGAGGTACTGGACCATGAAGTCCGATTCAAAGCGGTCGGGGGCGTTGACTTCGGCTTCGGTGAAAGGAATGAAGTGGTTGACGATGGACCACTTCTTGTCGTTCCATTCGAGGTCGTTGGCGCTGGCGGTCAAGTTGCTGCCGTTGAACAGCATCCACAACAGGCAGTCGGTTTTGAATTCGTCTGTCAGCGGTTCGGTGGGTTGGAGGAATTGATCGCGGTCGTTCAACCATGTGGGCTTGATGATTCGCCGAACTGAATAAACGACAGCCGCTTGCCAAAGATTGTGATGGTTGATGTAGAAGCCATCACCTTGCCCATAGGGTGCGGAAAACAGCACAGTTTGCTGATTAGCGTGTTGCAGATCGTTTTTGCCGCAATACATGTAGCCAATTGCTCCGTCAGACCAACTGCTTACCCGAGGTTCGGACGTCGCTGGAGCGATAGCGTTTTTCAGAGGTAAGGCCGCTTGGGCGTTCTTCTTTGGGCGTTTGAGCCAAACATTCAGGAGCGATGAGTTGGGCAAATTAAAAAACGATTTTTCTCCAATCGGTTGTGCCGCTTTGTCGAGTACATCGACGGCAATCGAGGTAAAGCTGTGTGTCTCAGGGTTTTTGTTGTCGGTTTTCCAGATCAAAAAGCCAATTGGGAAATTCCCTTTAAGACCGTCAAAGGACTTGCTGTGAACGATGAATCCCCCCAAATACTTGACATGCCATACATCTCTGAATTTTTCAAAATTCGGTGCGTTGACATACTTCATTTTGCTGAACATAGCCAATGTCGCTGAAGGGATTTCCTGTGCAATTCTCGCTACAAACTGCGTGAATAACTCGTTGCTAGCCTTCCCGTATTGACTCATCGCGGTAGCCGCAAATTTGGTGTTGGCCACACCTGCTTTGTTGCCACTGTCAGCACCGGTTCCGACTTCCGCATACGGTGGATTGATCAACACCAAAATCTTCTTCCCCGCCGCAACCGCATCGCGAAGCCCCTTCGGCACCTTGTTACTCAGGCTGTAATCAATCTTGCCGTCCTCGGTGATGTCGTCGTTCAAATAGTCATACTGAAAGCGTTGCGCCGACACGCAGGTTTTGGTGGCTTTCATCACGTCAATGTCGGCCTGGTCCAGCGTGCTCATGTAGAGGTTGCGCGGGTTGCTGTGCTTGACTTCGAGGTTGCCCACGCCGCAGCACATGTCCCAGACGATGTAGTCTTTTTGCCAGTTGGCCCCGAGCGTTTCGGTCAGCTTGTCATAGGCTTTGTCGACCACATGCAGGGGCGTGTAATACGCGCCCTTGAAGCTGCGCTCGTCGTACGGGATCAGGCTGTCGCGGCGCTCGAGCAGGTAGTCGCGGTATTCGCTTTTGGGCGGGCGGTGGTAAATGGCCCAAAACTGGCGGTAGCCTTCTTTGTTGCCCAGGTCAAAGTTTTTGCCGCCCAGCGAGAACACCGGAGCGCCGTTTTTGTGCATCAACTCGGCAGGCAAATTGGCATGGGTGGACACGGTGCCGTCGTGCATGATGTCGGCAAAAAACAGCAGCGCGTAATCTTCTTCGCTCACCCCCACGATCTCGCGGCCCACCATGGCCACCCATTTGTCGAACACCTGTTTCAGGTTGTCCGGCGTGATTTGCGTGCGGATGATGTCGCCCGACTTGATGGCCGCCTTGACGGTGCTGATGAACTCGTCTTCGTGCGTCTTGATGCGGAACGACACAAAGTAAGTGCCAATGTAGGCCGAGATTTCGTCCAGCGCCTCTTGGGTGAACTGGCTGGCCGACTTGCCCCAAGTGATGGTTTTTTTGTCCAAAAAGGGCAGCACATCCGCACTTTTCATGATGGCGGCTTTTTCGGTGTCGATCACCGCCAGGAATGGCGGTACCGGCTCGCCTTTGTTCAGCGCCACCTGCACGTAATGCAGCAGCTGGGTGAACATGGCGTAACTCGAGTTGCGGTCGGTGTCTTTGGCCTCGAACCAGATCTCGCGGGTCTGGATGTCGATCAGCCCTTTGGTGTATTGCTTGAGGCCCAGGGCCTTGATGTAAGCGTCCTTGACGTCCTCTTCGCTCTTGGCGGTTTGCAGTTGGGTGTAGAGGCTCACGTCAGACCATGTTGAATAATTAATTCAACATTGTCTTTTATTTAAGCTAATAAGTTCTATTTTATTGACCAATCGTTCATCCAGCAACAGCGATTGGCCCTTTTGTCCGTTTGCGCTGACCGGGCCGCCGTTTCAGGTGTTCACATTCACCACCACCCGCCCGCGCACCTGCCCTGCCAGGATCTCGCTGCCCAGCGCCAGGGCATCGGCCAGACCCACTTCGCGGGTCATGCGCTCGAGTTGCGCAGGGTCAAGGTCTTTGGCCAGACGTGCCCAGGCGGCTTCACGCAGGGCACGCGGTGCCATGACACTGTCGATGCCCGCCAGCGTCACGCCACGCAAGATAAAGGGCGCAACTGAGCTGGGAAAGTCCATGCCCTGGGCCAGACCACAGGCCGTGACCACGCCGCCGTATTTCGTGCTGGCGCAGGCATTGGCCAGGGTGTGGCTGCCCACGGTGTCGACCACGCCCGCCCAGCGCTCTTTGGCCAGCGGTTTGCCCGGAGCACTCAACTCTGACCGGTCCATGATGTCGGCCGCACCCAACTGGCGCAGGTAGTCGGCTTCATGCTGGCGGCCGGTGCTGGCCAAGACGCGATAACCGAGCTTGGCCAGCAAGGCAATGGCCACGCTGCCCACGCCACCGCCCGCGCCGGTGACCAAAATGTCGCCTTTGTCGGGTGTGACGCCGTGCTTTTGCAGCGCCATCACGCAAAGCATGGCGGTGTAGCCTGCGGTGCCAATGGCCATGGCTTGGCGGGGGGTGAAGGCACTGGGCAGGTGGACCAGCCAGTCGCCTTTCAGGCGGGCTTTTTGCGCCAGCCCGCCGCTGTGGCTTTCGCCCACGCCCCAACCGTTCAACACCACTTTGTCGCCCGCTTTGAACAGCGGGTGCTGGCTGTCGGTCACCGTGCCTGCAAGGTCAATACCGGGTGTGAGCGGGAACTTGCGCACCACGGGCGATTTGCCTGTCATGGCCAGGCCGTCCTTGTAGTTGACGGTGGAGTAGTCCACTTGCACCGTCACATCGCCTTCGGGCAAGGCGCTGTCGTCCAGCGTTTGCACAGTGCAGTGGTAACCGTTGTCGTCTTTGTTGATTTGCAGAGCTTGGTAGGTCATGGGTTTTTCCTTAAGTGGGTTTGCGGTTGACCAGCACAATGCCCACCGCCACCAGCCCCAGGGTGGCCAGCAGAGTGGGGGTGGCGGCTTCGCCCAGCAGCCAGGTGCCAAACAGCAGGGCAAACAGGGGCGTCAAAAATACGAATACCGAGATTTTGGTGGCGGGGTAGCGGCCCAGCATCCACATCCAGGCCAGGTAGCTGGCAAACGCACCGATCACGGTTTGCGCCAACATCGAGCCCCAGGCGAGGGGGCTCCACTGCAGGTTCCAGCTTTCGCCCAGGGCCAGCGAGATCCAGGGCACCGCCACTGCGGTGGTGGCGATTTGGTAGAAGAGCAGTTTTTCGGGGGCGATGCGGGTCAGGTTTTTGGCGCGGATGGTCACCGTGGTCAGGCCCCACAAGGCCCCGGCGGCCAGGCCCAGCAGGTCGCCCAAAGCACTGTGGGTCGCGCTGTTGTTCAGGCTGTTGTTGCCACTGCCGTTGCTGCCCGCCCCCAAGCCTTCGCGCATGGCAAAGGCCACCGCCACAAAGGCGCAGGCCATGCCCAGCCATTGCAGCGGGCGCAGACGCTCCGACTTGACGAACAGTGGCACCAGCGCGGCCACCCAAAATGGCGAGGTGTAGAGAAAGACCGTCAGACGCGATGCCGAGGTGTAGCGCAGGCCCAAATAGATGCAGGCAAATTCGGCGGCAAACAGCCCGCCCGCCAGCAGACCGGGCCACAGGCTGCCGTCCCGCTCAAACAGGCGCACGCCGCGCACGCGGCACCAGATCAGCAGCAGTGCACAGGCTCCGATGCAGCGCAGGCTGGCCTGAAACAGCGGTGCCACCTCCGACATGATGGCCTTGACCAGCACCTGCTGCAGCCCCCAAAACATGCAGCACGCCAGCAGCATGCCCACGGCCAAACCGTCCAGATTGTCTTTGCGCAAATTCATGCCCGCATTGTGCCGTGCGCCAGTGCGCTCAGCTGTCGCCAGTGACTGCGCCGTGCGCCGTGGCATGCGGCAGTTAACATGCCAACAACGCGTGCCCTGCAGCGCACCGACTTGCCATGAACCCACTTGAACACCTTGCAACTTTGACGCGCAAAGATCCTCGGTCTGCGCTGACCCGGCGCGACTGGCACCGCATGGCTTTGGCGTTGGCTTTGTCACCTTGGCTGGCGCCTGCCACCCAAGCGCAAACGCTGAACAGCGCGTCGGGCGCCGCGCAAGGGCCGCGTTGGCAAGTCGACCCGTTTAGCCTGGGCGTGGCCAGTGGCCAGCCGCAGCCGGACAGCGTGGTGCTGTGGACGCGCTTGCACATGGCAGAGGCCGACGCGCCGCTCAAGGCACAGGCCATCAACGTGGTGTGCGAGGTGTTTGCCGATGCCGCTCTGCGCCAACCCGTGCGCCAATGGCGCGTGCAGACCGACGCAGCCCGAGCCCACAGTGTGCATGTGGTGGCGACTGGTTTGCAGCCGGGGCGGCCTTATTGGTACCGATTTGTGTGCGGCAGCGCCAGCAGCCCGGTGGGCCGCGCCCGCACCAGCCCGGGCGTCAACGACGCGGTGGACCGCCTGCGCATCGCTTTGGCTTCGTGCCAGCATTACGAGCAGGGCTACTTTGCGGCCCACCGCGAGATGGCCCAGCGCGATCTGGATCTGGTGCTGTTTGTGGGTGACTACATTTATGAAAGCTCCAACCCGCAGTACATGCTGCGCCAGCACTTGGGCGGCGTGCCCAAGTCGCTGGACGAATACCGGGACCGTCACGCCCAGTACAAGAGCGATGCCGATTTGCGGGCCTGCCACGCCGCCCACACCTGGCTGATGACTTGGGACGACCACGAGGTGGTGAACGATTACGCCAACGACCTGGACCGAAACTTCACCGACCCTCAGGTATTTTTGCGCCGCCGGGCTGCCGCCTATCAGGCGTACTTTGAACACATGCCGGTGCGCTTGGGGCCTGATGCGGCCAAGCCCAGCCAGATGCGCATCCACGACCGCATGGCTTGGGGGCGGCTGGCTGATTTGTGGACGCTGGATTGCCGCCAATACCGCGACCACCACGCCTGCCCTGACCCGATGCGTGGCGGTGGCCGTGTGGTGGTGGGTTGTGACGCCTTGGCCGATCCGTCGCGCAGCATGCTGGGGACGGCGCAAGAGCAGTGGTTCACCGAGGGCCTGACGCGCAGCACCAAGCGCTGGAAGCTGGTGGCGCAGTCCACCCAAATGAGTTCGAGTGGGGTGAACACGCCTTTGGGGCGAAGTGCGTTCACCGATGGCTGGGACGGCTACCCGCAAGCCCGGGCCAAGTTGCTCGATACCGTGGCCCAAGCCGGGCTGCAAAACGTGGTGGTGCTGGGTGGTGATGTGCACATGAACGTGGCGGCCCAGTTGCGGGTGCAGCCCAACGACGAGCGCTCGCCCGTGGTGGCCAGCGAGATCGTGACCACATCGGTCACCTCACGCGGCTTGGGTGAGAAGTTGTTGGCCCAAATCCGCGACAGCAACCCGGACATCTTGCATGCCCGTTCGGACGAACGCGGCTACACCTTGCTGGACATCAAGCCCGAGGGCATGCGTGCCGAGTTCATGACCACGCCCAACCCGGCTCAGGCCCAGGGTGTGTTCAAGGCACAGGCGCAATGGCTTGTTCGCGCTGGCGTGGCGGGTCTGCAAAAAGCCTGATGGACACCCGAGGCGCCAAAACAAGCGCAGCTCCCAGCTTTTGCATTCTTCAGGCTTGGGAGTGACCAAGTAGTCATTTTTCCGATATGCGGGACTAGAATCTGGCCATGACCACTCACGCCCAGACCCCGCCCAAAAAGTCGTTCAAGATCCAGATGTTGGCCGCCCGAGAGACGGCGATCATCCAGTCGGTCAACCGCCTGCTGGCCGAAAAAGGGTTTGACGCGATGACGGTGGACGAAGTGGCTGCCGAGGTGGGCATTGCCAAAGCCAGTCTGTACAAGCATTTCACCAGCAAAGAAGAGCTGGCTTGTGCGGCCATGGTGGCCGCCATGCGCAAGGCGCAAGCGTTTATCCAGTCTTTGCCAGCGGAGCAAGCGGCCATCGACCAGCTCAAGGCGGTGACCCGCTGGACCATGACCCTCAAGCTGGAAGGCCTGATGCCGTCCTTGCCCAGCCAAAACTCCAGCTTGCGGGCCACCTTGATGACCAACAAGGATTACATGGACGGCTTGATGGAAGTCAGCGATGCGCTGGGGGGCTGGATCGAAAAAGCCCAAGCCCAAGGCCAGATCAACCAGGCCCTGCCCGCGGTGGCGGTGCTCTACACCTTGTTTGCGCGGGCCTGCGACCCGGTGCTGGAGTTCCTCAAGATGGGCGAGCAGCACACCGATGAGCAAATCCTGGATTTGGTAATGAGCACCTGTTTTGACGGGCTGAGCGCCCGCTGACCCTGAGGCGAACCCTGACTTGCAGGGACGCCCTCCCACCCAAAGCGCTCAAGCTGTTTGGCTGTTCAGCGCACCAACAGCACCGGCACTTTGCAGTGCGCCAGCACTTGAGTGGCCACCGAGCCCATGACCAGATTGCCCAGGGTGCCGTGGCCGTGCGAACCCATCACCACCAAGTCAAATTTGCCGCTGTCGGCGGTTTTGGAGATGATTTCGCCTGCGTGACCCACTTTGGACACGGTTTTGGCATCAATGCCGTGGCGCAGCAAGAATTTGGTGACCGGACTGAGCACTTTCTCTGCTTCGTCGCGGTGGTAGCTGTCGACCATTTCTTTGCCCACCACGGCGCGAGCGCGGGGCGGCAATTGGGGCTGCACCGTGACCAGGGTGTAGCTGTTGTTGGCACTGAACAACTCGTCGTGAGTGCTCAAGTAAGCCAGCATTTTTTTGGTGTAGTCGCTGCCGTCAACGGCCAATAAGATTTTCATGGGGTGCTCCTTATTGAGATCAAACAAGCTTTGAATGTAGTCAGCTCTTGGATACGGTTTTTGACTTAGGTCATGAAGTTCACGAACAAGCCCGCCGCACCGAAGGACGAGCGCTCATCGATGGCGGTTTGGAAAACTGAGCGAACTGTGCAGGCGAAATGTCGGTTTTCACAAACTTTCAAGCAGATACAGGGGAAAGTCCTAGGCATATCTTGCAAATAAGTACAGGTTTGAGGCGAATTTGTATAAATGCCGAGGCAAGACATCATCAAAATTCATCCCACGGTGAGTACAGCCGTGTGCCAACAACATTCATCATTCAGGAGACAACCGTGAAATTCCGCCTCGCTTCCACTCTCTGCGCCGCGCTGTTCAGCGCCGGCATGGCCCAAGCGGCCACCGAACTCGTGATTGCCACCGTCAACAACGGCCACATGATCGAAATGCAAAAACTCGGCAAAAACTTTGAAGCCGCCAACCCCGACATCAAACTCAAGTGGGTCACCCTTGAAGAAGGCGTGCTGCGTCAACGCGTGACCACCGACATCGCCACCAAAGGCGGCCAGTTCGACGTGATGACCATCGGCATGTACGAAACTCCGATCTGGGGCAAAAAAGGCTGGTTACAAGAACTCAAAACCGACGCCGCCTATGACGTGGACGACTTGCTGCCCGCCATGCGCAATGGCTTGAGCGTGGACGGCAAGCTGTTTGCAGCCCCCTTTTATGGCGAAAGCTCGATGCTGATGTACCGCAAAGACCTGGCCGACAAAGCCGGTGTGCAAGTGCCCGAGCGTCCCACCTGGCCACAAATCAAAGACTTGGCTGCCAAAATGCATGACCCCAAAAACGGCGTGTACGGCATCTGCTTGCGTGGCAAGCCAGGTTGGGGCGACAACATGGCCTTCCTGTCCACTCTCGTCAACACCTTTGGCGGTCAGTGGTTTGACATGAACTGGAAGCCGCAGCTCGAATCCAAGCCTTGGAAAGACGCGATCAACTTCTACGTTGATTTGCTCAAGAACTACGGCCCACCCGGCTCCTCGGCCAACAGCTTCAACGAAATCCTGGCACTGACCAACTCCGGCAAGTGCGGCATGTGGATCGACGCCACCATCGCAGCCTCGTTCGTGAGCGACCCCAAGCAGTCCAAAGTGGCTGACCAAATGGCGTTTGCACAAGCACCCACCATGGCCACCCCCAAAGGTGCCAACTGGCTGTGGGCTTGGTCGCTGGCCATTCCTGCGGGTTCCAAAAATGTGGCCGCTGCACAGAAGTTCGTGACCTGGGCCACCTCCAAGGACTACATCAACCTGGTGGGCAAGACCAACGGTTGGGGCGCTGTGCCCACCGGCACCCGCAAAAGCACTTATGCCAACGCCGACTTCTTGAAGGCTGCGCGTTTTGCCAAGGCTGAGAAGACCGCCATCGACTCGGCCAACCCGAACGATTCCACCTTGCCCAAGAGCCCGTATGTGGGTGTGCAGTTCGCTGCCATCCCCGAGTTCCAGGCCATTGGCATCGCAGTGGGTCAGCAAATGAGCGCGGCCTTGGCGGGCAAGTCCACCGTGGACGCAGCCCTCAAAGCCAGCCAAGTGGCTGCCGATCGTGAAATGAAGAAAGCTGGTTACTACAAGTAAGCGGCCGATGCGGACCACGGGCAGGCACCACAGCGGTGGGCCTGCCCGTTTTTCCTCAAACCCTTACTGCTTAAGCCTTGTGTGCAAGGGGCCGTCAGACCCGACGTCAAATTACCGCCTTCGCACCTGTTGAGAGATACCCCTTATGAATCGCCTGCTACCCCGTTTGCTGCTAACGCCCGCCATCGCCACGCTGTTTTTGTGGATGATCGTGCCCTTGGTGATGACGATTTACTTCAGCGTCATCCGATTCAACCTGCTGCAGCCTGACCAGAGTGGTTTTGTTGGGCTGGAAAACTTCGAATACTTCATCACCGACCCATCCTTTGGCTCGGCGGTGAGCAACACCTTGCTGCTCTTGGGCAGTGTGATCGCCATCACCGTGGTGCTGGGCGTGGCGATTGCCTTGCTCATCAACGAGCCATTTGCCGGACGCGGCTTGGTGCGCGTGCTGCTGATTTCGCCTTTCTTTGTCATGCCCACGGTCAATGCGCTGCTGTGGAAAAACATGATGATGAACCCGATTTATGGCGTGCTGGCGCAGGTCTGGATCTTCTTCGGTTTGACGCCCGTCGACTGGTTAACCGACTTACCGCTGCTGAGCGTCATCATCATGGTGGCTTGGCAATGGTTGCCGTTTGCCACCTTGATTTTCATGACCGCGCTGCAAAGCATGGACCGCGAACAACTCGAAGCCTCGCGCATGGATGGTGCCCACTATGGCCAGCAATTGCGCTACTTGTACCTGCCTCATTTGGCGCGATCGGTGGCTGTGGTCGTCATGATCGAGTTGATCTTTTTGCTCAGCGTGTTCGCCGAGATTTACACCACCACCGGGGGCGGTCCGGGCGACGCCAGCACCAACGTGGCTTTTTTGATTTTCAAACAAGCGCTGCTCAATTTTGACGCAGGCGTGGCCTCGGCGGGTGCTTTGTTTGCCGTCGTGCTGGCCAATATTGCAGCGATCTTCATGATCCGCCTGGTCGGCAAAAACCTCGACAAATAAGACCAATTGATAAGGCCTGAACCATGTCCCGAACTTCTACCCTGACCCTCGCCTATGCCGTGCGCACTGTGGCCGCATGGGGCGTGGCCTTGCTGCTGTTTTTTCCGCTGGGTTGGCTGCTGCTGACAGCATTCAAAACAGAGCTGCAAGCCATTGCCGTCCCGCCTGAGCTTTTCTTCACACCGACGCTGGAAAACTTCCACGAAGTGCAAGAACGCAGTGACTATTTGCTGTACGCCAAAAACTCGGTCATCACCAGCGTGGTCTCCACTTTGCTGGGCTTGATGATCGCCGCGCCTGCGGCCTACGCCATGGCCTTTTTCAAAGGCAAATACACCAAAGACATCTTGATGTGGATGCTCTCGACCAAGATGATGCCCGCCGTGGGCGCCTTGGTGCCGGTGTATGTGATGGCGCAAAAAGCCCAGCTGCTCGACACCCAGCTGGCGCTGATCATCGTGTTCACGCTGAGCAACTTGCCCATCATGGTGTGGATGCTGTATTCGCACTTCAAAGACATTCCGCACGAAATTCTGGAAGCCGCTCGCATGGACGGCGCAACGCTTTGGCAAGAACTGCGCTTGGTGCTCTTGCCTTTGGCCATGGGGGGTTTGGCTTCCACCGGCTTGCTGTGTCTGGTGCTCAGCTGGAACGAAGCCTTCTGGTCACTCAACCTCACGGCAGCCAAGGGCGGCACGCTGGCCACCTTGATTGCCAGTTACTCCAGCCCCGAGGGCTTGTTTTGGGCCAAGTTGTCAGCCGCCTCGCTCATGGCCATTGCGCCCATCGTCATCTTCGGCTGGTTCAGCCAAAAACAACTGGTGCAAGGGCTGACCTTTGGCGCCGTCAAATAAACCCTTTATTGCGATCACACACCATGGCTTACCTTCAACTTCAGGGCATTGAAAAATTCTTTGGCGAGCACCGCGCCATCAAAGGCATCGACTTGGCCATCGAGCCGGGTGAGTTCATTGTTTTTGTCGGCCCCTCGGGCTGCGGCAAATCCACTTTGCTGCGCTTGATCGCGGGCTTAGAGCAGATCGACGGTGGCAAGCTCAGTCTCGAAGGCCGCGACATCACGCACTTGCCTTCCAGCCAACGTGATCTGGCCATGGTGTTCCAAAGCTACGCGCTGTACCCGCACATGAGCGTGTTCGAGAACATGAGCTTTGCACTCAAACTGGCCAAAGTGGCCAGCGAGGTGATCAAGGAAAAAGTCGATCGTGCTGCGGCGATCTTGAACCTGAGTGCTTACCTGAACCGCACGCCCAAAGACCTGTCGGGTGGGCAACGCCAGCGCGTGGCCATTGGCCGCGCCATCGTGCGTGCGCCCAAGGTGTTTTTGTTTGACGAGCCGCTGTCCAACCTCGACGCGGCCTTGCGTGGCCAGACCCGTGTGGAAATCGCCAAGCTGCACCGCGACCTGGGCGCGACCACTATCTATGTGACGCACGACCAGGTAGAGGCCATGACCTTGGCCGACCGCGTGGTGGTTTTACGCGACGGCCAGATCGAGCAGGTGGGCACGCCGCTGGAACTGTACGACCACCCAGCCAACCAATTTGTGGCGCAGTTCATCGGCACACCGCAGATGAATGTGGTGCCGCTGGCGCAACTGCCTCCCGTGGTGCAGCACATGGCCCCTGCCCTTGCAGCAGGGGGGGCGATGGGTCTGCGCCCAGAAAACGTCTTGCTGCGCCAGGGCGGGCAAGGCGCCATGTCGGGCCGTGTGGACTTGGTCGAGGCGCTGGGTGCCGAAACCCTGGTCTATGTCAGCACCAGCGAAGGCGCCACGCTGGTGGCCCGCCTGAGCGAACGCACCGCGCTGGTCGCAGGCCAGAGCGTCACACTGGATGTGGCGACCGAGCACGCCCATTGGTTTGACGCCCGTGGCCGTGTGGTGCACCGCACGCACAACACCAACGCCGCAGCCGCGCAAGCCTGAGTCCTTGTTTCATTCAAAACCACGACACCATGAACAACTCACATCCTTTGAATGGCCAAGTGGCCGCCGTCACTGGCGCGGCATCGGGCATCGGTTTTGCCAGTGCCAAGGTCATGATCAATGCGGGCGCTACGGTGGTGCTGGTCGACCGTGACCATCAGGCGCTGGACAAGGCCTGCGCAACTTTGGGAGCGCAGGCGGTACCGCTGGTGCTGGACTTGCTGGACCCGGCGCAATGCGCCGCCATGCCCGAGCGCATCTTGGCGCTGACCGGTCAGCTGAACATCTTCCACGCCAATGCCGGTCTGTATGTGGGCGGCGACTTGGTGGACGCGAAAGACGAGGCCATTGACCGCATGCTCAACCTGAACGTGAATGTGGTGATGAAGAATGTGCGTGGCGTGCTGCCGCACATGATCGCGCGAGGCGCGGGCGACGTCATCGTTACCAGCTCGCTGGCCGCGCATTTCCCCACCCCATGGGAGCCGGTCTATGCCTCCAGCAAATGGGCCATCGACTGCTTTGTGCAGACCACGCGCCGCCAAGTGTTCAAGCACGGCATACGCATGGGCGCGATCTCGCCAGGACCGGTCATCACCGGGCTGTTGGCCGACTGGCCAGCAGACAAATTGGCCGAGGCCAAGGCCAGTGGCAGCTTGCTTGAAGCGGACGAAGTGGCGCAGGTCGTGTTGTTCATGCTCACGCGCCCGCGTGGCATGACCATCCGCGACGTGGTCATGATGCCCACGAATTTCGACCTCTGAGCCCGGCACGTTCGAGCACAAACGGCCGCACACCCGCGTTCAAAAACCATTCATCCTTTGTTGACCATGAACACCATCTTGCACCTGGGCTTGGGCTCTTTTCACCGCGCACACCAAGCCGTCTATGTGCACCAACTGCAGCAGTTGGGCGATTCGAGTTGGGGCATCACCGCAGGCAATTTACGTCCCGACATGCCCGACACCATTGCCGCCCTGCAAGCGCAAGGCGGGGCCTACACGCTGGAAACCGTGACGCCGCAAGGCGAAAAAAGCTACGCCCGCATCACCTCGATCCAGCGCGTCATCCCCTACCAGGACGACTTGGCACCCCTGGTGGCCGTGGGCATGGACGCGGCCACGCGCATCATCAGTTTCACAGTGACCGAGGCCGGTTATTACCTGGACGCACACAACCGGCTTGACTGGGAAACTTTTGCAGATTTGCGCAATGACCTCCAGATGGTCAAGGCGGCCCAAGCAGGGCACACCATTTATGGCGCACTGGCCAGCATCTTGCGAGCACGCATGGACGCAGGTAGCGGCCCGGTCACGCTCATGAACTGCGACAACCTGCGGCACAACGGGGAGCGTTCGCGCAGCGGCTTGTTGCAATTCATCGAAGCGCTGGGCGACAGCGCTTTGCTGCAATGGGTACAGGCCCACACCACCAGCCCCAATGCCATGGTCGATCGCATCACGCCCCGGCCCACGCCCGACGTGGCCGAGCGGGTCAAGGCCGCGACCGGCCAGCATGATGCAGCAGCCCTGATGGCCGAGAGCTTCATCCAATGGGTGATTGAAGACCGATTCATCGCTGGCCGACCCGCTTGGGAGCGCGTGGGCGTGGAGATGGTGCAGTCGGTGGACGCCTATGAAGAAGCCAAAATCCGTTTGCTCAATGCCACACACAGCTGCATCGCGTGGGCGGGCACGCTGGTGGGTTACCAATACATCCACGAAGGCACGCACGACGCGCAGATCCGCGGCATGGCCTACGACTACGTGACCGACGACGTGATCCCTGTGCTGGACACACCCGAAAATCCCTGCCCCCTCGATTTACCGCGTTACCGCGACGTGGTGCTCGACCGCTTTGGCAACCCTGCGATTTGCGACACCAACCAGCGCGTGGCCATGGACGGCTTCAGCAAGGTGCCAGGCTTTATTGCACCCACCATCCGCGAACGGCTGGCGCGTGGCCAGAGCATCGACAGCGTGGCCATGTTGCCAGCCCTGTTTTTGACGTATTTGCAGCGCTGGCATCTTGGGCAAATTCCCTACACCTACCAAGACCAAGCCATGCAGCCCGAGGTGGCGCACGCCATGTGTGCCGCCGCCGACCCGGTGGCCGCCTTTTGCGCCGATCCCACTTTGTGGGGCGAGTTGGCAGCCGACACCCGATTGCTGGATGCCGTGCGCCGCGCGCACGATCGCGCTGGGCGCTTTGTACAGGCCCACATGGGGGCGCAAACGGCTGTGCCAAACTGACAACCCCACTCGTCCACCTTTGCGCCAAACCATGACCGTCCGAACCCGCACTGTGCCCCGTCAAATCAAGCCCGAGTTGGAGCATGAACTGGTGCGCTCGCCCAATATGGGCTACGAGGCGTCCAGTGATGTGGGTTTTGTGCGCTGCTTGGCGCATGGCTTTCCCACGCCGCTGGCGCGTTGGCATTACCACGACGAATACGAGCTGCACCTCATCACGGCCACCTCGGGCAAAGTTTTTGTGGGCGATTGGATCGGACCCTTTCAGCCCGGGCAACTGGTGCTCACAGGCCCGCGCTTGCCGCACAACTGGGTCACCATGGATTTGCCCGAAGGCGGTGTGGCCGAACGCGATCTGGTGATCCAGTTTGCGCACGACCCGCTCGTGCAGGCCAGCCAAACCATACCTGAGTTGGCCGAACTTTTGCCCTTGTTGGAGCGGGCCCGCCACGGCATCGAGTTTTTTGGCATGTCCGAAGTGGCCCACGCGCACTGGCACAAGGTCAAGGGCGCCCATGGCCTGCGCCGCTTCACCGCCTTTTGCGAATTTTTGACCGACCTGGCCGCGTGCAACGATTACCGTTTGCTGTCCAGTGTCCAGTTGCAAAGCGACGACGATGACAATTCGTTGGACCGCATCAACGACGTGGTCAGCCGCATCACCGAGCAGTTGGGGCAAGCCCATTCAGCCGCGGCATGGGCCGCCGAGTTGGGCATGAGCGAGAGCCGATTCAGCCGGTTTTTCCGCAAGGCCACGGGCAACACCTTCACCGACTTTGTCAACCGCGTGCGCATCAGCCGTGCTTGCCAGTTGCTGATGGACACCGACCAGCAAATCACCCACATCTGTTACGACGTTGGCTTCAACAGTGTGGCCAATTTCAACCGCCGATTCCTTGAAATCAAGGGCATGAAGCCCTCCGATTTCCGTCGCCAATCGCTCACGCGTTTCAGCGGGGCGCATTGATTTTTTCTGCCCGCCTCAAGGTGGCGTGAGTGCGCAGCGCCCCATGTGTTGGCCAGGCATTTTTTGAAAGCATTTGACATGTTTCTGGGTCTGGACTTGGGCACCTCCGAACTCAAAGCCCTGCTGCTCAATGACCAGCACCAGGTGTTGGCCACGGCGCGTTCGCCTTTGACGGTACAACGCTCGCAAGCACTGTGGTCAGAGCAAGATCCGGCCAGTTGGTGGCAGGCTTTGCAGGAGGTCATGGCACAACTGCAAGGCACGCAGCCCGAGGCTTTGGCGCGTTTGCAAGGCGTGGGCTTGTCAGGGCAAATGCACGGGGCGGTCTTGATGGACGCGCAAGGCGATGTCTTGCGCCCGGCCATTTTGTGGAACGACGGGCGCAGCGGTGCGCAGTGCGAACAACTCATGGCGCAGGTGCCCGAGTTGGCCAGCATCACGGGCAACTTGGCCATGCCGGGCTTTACCGCGCCCAAGTTGCTGTGGGTGCGTGCGCACGAGCCTGAACTGTTTGCCCGCACGCGCCGCGTGTTGTTGCCCAAAGACTGGCTGCGCTGGCAGCTCACGGGTGAAGCCGTGAGCGAGATGTCGGACGCCGCAGGCACGCTGTGGCTGGACACGGGTTTGCGCGATTGGTCAGACACCTTGCTGGCCGCTTGTGGCTTGGACCGCAGCCACATGCCGCGCTTGGTGGAGGGCAGCGCCGTGTCGGCCTTTTTGAAACCCGAACTGTGCCGCCGCTGGGGCCTGCCCGAGCGGGTGCCGGTGGCCGGTGGCGCAGGCGACAACGCAGCCAGCGCGGTCGGCATGGGTTTGGTGCGGCCAGGGCAGGGCTTTGTGTCGCTGGGCACTTCTGGGGTGGTGTTTGTCAGTGGTGCGCGTTTTGCGCCCAAACCGGCGCAGGGCTTGCACGCGTTTTGCCACGCACTGCCGGGCCGCTGGCACCAGATGTCGGTCATGCTCAGTGCGGCCAGTGCGCTCACTTGGGCCGCCCGACAACTGGCGTTTGCCGACGAGGCCAGTTTGCTGGCCGCTGCTGCAAAACTGAGTGAGGCCGAGCGGCGCACAGCCCCCTTGTTTTTGCCCTATCTCAGTGGTGAGCGGACCCCACACAACCAGCCGCTGGCCACCGCCTGCTGGTTTGGCCTGACGGCGGCGCATGGGCGCGAGGCCATGGCCTATGCCGTGGCCGAGGGTGTGGCTTTGGGCCTGCTTGATGGTTTGCAGACCTTGAGTTCGCCCGAGTCGACTTTGCAAAGCCTGTCCTTGGTGGGCGGCGGCGCACGTGACGCTTGGTGGGCGCAGTTGTTGGCCAACACCTTGGGCTTGACCCTGACCTTGCACGCAGGCGCTGAAACCGGCGCGGCTTTGGGCGCGGCGCGTCTGGCTTGGTTGGCCTGTGGTGGTTCTGTCGAGGCGGTGTGCACCACGCCCCCTGTCAGCCACAGTTTTGAGCCAGACGCCACGCAGCACGCGACACTGATCTTGCGCCATGCGCGTTTTCAGGCGCTTTACCGGGCGCTGTCGCCGCTCTTTTGACAAGCGAACACCGACGCTGATGGGCATGCATGCGATCTGTGCTGGTGCTGCAGCTTTGCCGTGCCAGCACGGCCTGTAGCTTGTTGGCTTCAGTCCCGCGCAGAAGCGCCATCCACGCTGATCACCTGCTGCGCCTGAAACGTGAGCTGCTCTTTTTTGTGGGCATAACCCAGCGGGTTGGCCACCACGCGGCAGCCGTTGTGGGTGTAGTCCACCGGGCAGTGCAGATGGCCGTGCAGCCACAGTTGGGCTTGGGGCAGCAAAGCATCAAGGGCGTTGCAAAACCCGGCAGTGCCCGGCACCAGTCCATAGCGCGGATCGGCGCTGCGCAGGCTGGGGGCAAAGTGCGTCACCACCACGGTGGGGCCATCAAACGGGATGTCGAGCGCGGCGCTCAACCAACTTTGGCACAGCAAGGCTTGTTCGCGCACGGGCTCTGCAAGCCAGGCTTGTGTGCCTCGGGTGGTGCCGGTTTTGCGCAGGTAATAGTTGGCGGCGCGGAAGGCTTTGTCGCGGGCCTTGAGTTGGCGTGTGTATTGGCTGTTGGGGTGGCTGAAGTGGGCGGGGATTTTCTCGGGCAGTGGCTTGCCCGCCAATGGCCCCATGGCATCGAAGTCGGCCCACAGCGTGGTGCCCACAAAGCGCACCCCGTTCAGGTGCAGCACTTCGCGCTCCAGCCAGGTGATGCCCAGCCGCGTGCAGGTTTCGTGCAGGCGGGTGTGGGCTTCGTCAAAGTCGAGGCCGTCGTATTCGTGGTTGCCCGGCACAAACAGCACCGGGGTGGGCCAGCCGTGCAGCGGTGAAAAGCGCTTCAGGCCAAAGTCGGTGTCGCCTGCAGCGGCCAGTGCCGAGTTCGCTTGGTAGGAGCCGATGTCGCCTGCCAGCACCAACAAGTCGGCACCGGGCGCGGGCGTGGGCACAAAGCCGGGGTTGGCCTCTAGGTGCAGGTCCGAGAGCAATTGAATCTTCATGCCATGTCCTCTTTGGCAAATGCGGCTTGGGCCACTTGCAACAACTGGCCGCGCAACCACTGGTGCGCACTGTCATGTTGCAGCCGCCGATGCCACAAAGCTTCGACGTGCACAGGCGGCACGTCCAAGGGCAGTTCGCGCAGCACGAGTTGGTCGCCCATGCCTGTGGTGGGTACAAAGTGGCGTGGCAACACGGTGAGCAAGTCGGAATTGACCACCACCTGCCCTGCGGTGAAAAACTGGTTCACCGTGAGGACGATCCGCCGCTGCCGCCCAATGGAGGCCAGGGCCTCATCGACAAAGCCATAAGGCCGCCCCGAAAAACTCACCAGCAAGTGGCGGGCTGCGCAGTAGGTATCGAGCGTCATGGGCTGCTCGGCCAAGGGGTGGCCTTGGCGCATCACACAGACGTATTCACCCGCATACAGGCGCTGGTGTTCAAAAGACACCGCTTCGCCAGCTTGTGCACGCCCGGTCAAATCGGTCAATACAGCAGGAAAGTAGCCCATCGCCATGTCGGCCATGCCATCGCTCAGCAGGCTGCGCGGATCGCGGGTGGTCAGGGGCACCACGCGCAACGAAATGCCCGGCGCGTCGGTTTGCAGTTGCCGGGCCAGCCCGCCCATCAGTTCGGCGGCCGTGGCATCGGCCATGGCCAAGATGAAGGTGTTGGTGGCGTCGTGGGGCACAAAGGTGCTGGGCACGATGGCTTCTTGCAACTGGCGCAGCGCCTCGCGCACGTTGGGCCACAGCGCCAGTGCGCGGGGCGTGGGCTCGATGCCGTGGCCGTGTCGACGCACCAGTTCGTCGTCCAGTGCATCGCGCAAGCGGCGCAAAGCGTTGCTGACGGCCGGCTGGGTCAGCGACAGGTTGCGCGCAGCACGGGTCAGGCTGCGCTCGGCCATGACTTCGTCAAAGACCCGAAGCAGGTTCAGGTCCAAGGTGCGAAAGGCGGCTGGAATGACGTGAGGCATGCAAATATCCCTTTTGTATCACCATTGTGAATGATAAACATCATGAATATAAAGTTGAACATCATCAGTAATAACCCTATGATCCGCCCATGGTTTTGATTATTTGGGTTGCCAAATTAACCAAAATCAATTCAAGGGAACACACAATGAACACCGCTACCAAATCGATTCTGGGTCAAATGCCCACTCAAACAGCTGTTGCGGCTGCTCCCGCGACCTCAACCAAAGCCTTGGCCACACTCATGCTGGCAGCTGGCGTGGCTGCCTTGGTTGTGCTGACCGATCAAATGATCGACAGCTGGGCCGAATCTCATGTTGTGGCCGCTTGGCTGGCTCTGTGGGCCGTGGCTGCTGTGGCGATTGGCGTGCTGCGCGGCGTGACCCGTGCTCTGGCGCAAAACCTGATGAGCGGCCTGGATGCCTGGTCTGCCCATGTGGCGCGTCGCCGCGCCGACGAGCGTCTTTGGGCGATGGCCCAGACCGACAGCCGCCTGATGAACGACCTGCAAACGGCCATGGACCGCGCAAGCAACGAGACGCAGCCTGCCAAAGACATCGCCACGCTGATGACCCGCCGCACGGCCCGCATGCTGCAAAGCCGCATGTACTACATCTGATCGCTTGTGCGTGGGGCGCTGGCCCCTGCCAAAACACAAGGCCTCCTTCGGGAGGCCTTTTGCTTTTGGTGCCCCGCTGCGGGCTAGGTTGTTGCAGGCGTTTTGCGCGAAGCCAGGTAAATGCCCGGCAAGATCAGGCCCCCGCGATCATCCAGATCACCGCTCCACGCGCGGCACAGGAAGATCCGATCGACTTCGACAAGTTGGGCAAACTGGGCCTTCATCCTTACGGATTGTTGCGGCCCGGCCGGATTTACGCGCTCGAGGAACTGCTCGATTTCAGCGATCGCGCGCGCACACTGGAACAGCGCCGGGCCTTGGCGGAGTTGCGCATGCCCTATGGCCGTGTGCTGCGCGTGTCGGTGA
>OFRD01000177.1_pt1 | contig 24575 bp, 23 predicted proteins | sample 1543041 | NCBI WGS metagenome assembly OFRD01 (sample SAMN07774234, study PRJEB24372) | wastewater metagenome | isolation source: Exp Tend CN 100WW | collected 2016-02
AGTAGCTGCGGGTAACCGCGCACGGCTCATTGAAGGTGTGAAAAAGTAGATTTTGGGGTGCGGCATAAATCCATGCTCAAGAGAAATCCAACGGGCAAACAATCTTTATCAGCTAGCATCCAAAATTCAAGAAAGCGAAATAAGGTAACATTGGCGGGCGGCACAACTTTGCGTCACATGCTTCGGCTGCGGATCCAGCATAGCCACACCAAAGGCTAAGTCGCTTAGTGGTGCGTCAATTTCTCAGCATTTCTACAAATAATTTCGTGACAAGTTTTGCTGCGCCCAATGCCAGACCAAACGCTTGGACCGTCTGGTTGATGCACACGTTGATTATCCTTGGCGTTTATTCGATCTGGGTCATACAGCCGTGGTACATGGATGACTGGGGACGCCAGTGGCTTGAGTTTAGTGTTCCTCGGGCGGGCCAAGATTTTAGTCGCACTATTGCCAGTTGGTACGTTTCAACCGTATCACCATTTTCATTTTTTCAGCCATGGGCGCTTGTAAATGCAATCTTCGCGACCGCTCTGGCTTGGAAGGTCGTGAACATTAGACAACTCTTGGCACGTGCGTTAGCCACACTTATTTTAATACTCGGTTTTCCCTATTTTGGGCACGTAGCCACAAATCCAAGTACTTTCGGTGTGTATTCAGTGGCAGTATTTTGGATGGGCCTCTGGCTGGTTGTGTATTTCCAAACTCAAAAAGCCGCCGGAATAAAGCCCTGGCAGTGGCCTGCAGTTTTCGCCGCAAGTTTCATGGCCGCAATATGGAGTGAAGTCTTCCTGATTTCATTTTTTGGAGTGATAGCGTATCTTTTTTACGACGCGTGGCGTCGAGGCCACAATCCTCAATCAACACATCGGGGAAACACATGGCTGCTGGCTTCGGTCGTCCTCGCGGGCTATGTTTTAGCATTGCTTTACTACACGAGTGGTGGGCATCCAGAAGTCGCGATTGACCGCGGCGGAAGCCCCGGCAGATTCACCCAGATTTTCAATCCCGCTTCAATTGGCCACGCATTACTCCAGGGATCAAAAGAAATTGCTGTACTTCTTAAGGATTGCTTGCCACTGTTCGTAATTGCTGGATATATAAAGCTCACGAATAAACCTGCCTTTCAGTCGCTTGAAAAGCATTACAAACTATTCTTGGCGCTCACTGCCGGAATACTCGTATTTATGATAATTTGTGTTTGGCTAGCGGATACTATTCAGTGGCGAACTCGATGGCCATGTGCAATGGTTCTGATTTGCACATTCATCTCGATCCCCGAAACTTTATGGGGACCAGTGGTTGGCCAGTTCCGCCAGAGGCGATGGGCGCCAAATCTTTTACTAATTTCCTGGTGGTCCGCCCTAATATGGTTGGCTGCCAACGCATACTTCACCTATGGCTACACCAACATAGATGTACGTGGGTGGTTGCAATATCGCCAGATGGTTGTCGACAGAAACCCAGCAGCGCTTCAGAGCCTGTGTTGCCACACTTTGCCGGCTGGTCGCCCACGTGGTGTGGCGTGGTGGGATCACGAATGGGGTGCCCAGGATGACCGCTACAGATTTTTTATGGCGCCTGGGCTGATTGAGGTAAGAGGAAATGTTCGCTACTTTTGGGGTAATTGATAAGTCATGAGTGCATTCCCAAGTCGGGAGAAGCGCGCAAATTTTCGGCAATAAGAAATTTTTTTATCCAGTGTCGTTGACTATGCAACACGCAAAGATCGCAAAAACCGCATCATCTCCGATTTTTTTCTACCGCCTTGGTTATACTACTGGAAATCTAGAAACAAGTGCTTGTGTTAAAGTTCCTTCGTCCTTGGTTTCACCTTGCTCTTGAGCGACGCGACACTCAAGTTATGTTTCGGCAGCCTCTATGTTATCCCTAAACAACCACGCGAAGCTCCTTCAGGAGTTGCACGCGAAGATGTTCCTGATTAGAACAGTGGAAGAGCGGATCAAGGCCGAATACGCAAGCCGAAGAATTAGAGGGCCTGTCCATCTAAGTATTGGACAGGAAGCTGCAGCCGTTGGTGTTCTTCACGCATGTACCATGTCGGATGTTTGTGTCAGCACGCACCGCAACCATGCCCACTACCTTGCTAAAGGCGGCAGCTTACCCGCGATGGTTGATGAACTATTTGGCCTAGATAGCGGGTGCTGCAAAGGTTTTGGCGGGTCCATGCACTTGATGGACCTGAATGCTAACTTGCTTCTATCAAGCGCGATATTAGCCGGCTCGATTCCAATTGCATCAGGCATTGCTTTCGCACTCAAGAATGCGGGCACAGATCGAATTTGCATTGGCTTCCTGGGCGACGGTGCCACCGATGAAGGTGTCTTTTTTGAAACCCTAAATCTAGCTGCGCTTATGAAACTACCGCTGCTATTCGTTGTCGAAAACAACGCCATTTCCACCATGACAACTTTTGCCAAGCGCCAGGCCGTTCCCGACATTGTTGGGAAAGCCGAGCGCTTCGGAGTAAAGGGTCTCACAGTGGACGGAAACGATGTCACAAGCATCTATCAGGCCACGCAAAACATCCTGCACGGCATGCGCCAAAGCCACGAACCCTTTGTGCTGGAAACTGTAACCGACCGTTTATGCGCCCACGTAGGCCCAATTGTGTACCCAAACGGCGTTGGCGCAGACGACAGTCTCCGAAGCCGTTGGCAGCGCGAGCCTATGCTTGTCCTGAATGCATTGATCCAAGCCGAATTCCCTGACCAGCTTGCCGCGAATTGTGAACGGGAACGCGAACTCTCCGAGTACGTAGATCAAATTTTTGTACAGGGTGCACAGCGTTTTGATGCGGAGGCGTTGCGCCTACAACTACCGGCGGCTCCGCCTGCACAGGATGTTCGGCGGGTTTGACGACCACGAAAAGCGCGTAACGACTGTCAAATAATCATCCGATATGAAAAACCAACCTGACTTGGGGCGTGACACCGTACTTTCGTTTGGTGAAGCGCTCGCGCTAGCTACCAAACAGGCGATGCATCAGGATGCCCGCGTCTTTGCTTATGGCGAAGGCATTAATGATCCCGGGGGCTTCTTTGGCTCCACTGCGGGTTTAAAGGAGTCATTCTCCGAGGCACGTTGTTTCGACGTGCCGAATTCCGAAGATGCACTCATGGGGTTTGGGATTGGGGCAAGCTTGATGGGCTACCGGCCGCTGTTTGTAAATCTACGCATAGAGTTTTTGATGCTTGCAATGAACCAACTGGTAAATCACGCTGCACGTTTACCAGCGATGTCGGGTTATCAGTACACCATTCCCCTCACTGTGCGAGCCATCATCGGCAAGTCTTGGGGACAGGCTGCTCAACACTCCAGCGCCTTGCACTCCATGTTTGCCAACATTCCCGACCTTCAAGTTGTAGTTCCATCTAGCGTAGAAGATGCTCCGCGCCTGCTGCTGGCGTCAATATTGTCCGATGCGCCCACGATATTCATCGAAATAAAATCTCTCTATGATTGTAAAGCACTAGTGCACCTGCCGTTTGAGCCGCTTCCGTTGGGAAAAGCCCATGTAGTCCGCGAAGGCTCCGACATCACGTGCATCGCAATTTCGGACATGGTTGGATTTGCCCAACGGGTTTCAGCACGACTCGCGCCAGAAGGTATCGAGGCCGAGGTCGTGGATCTCAGATCGCTGGCTCCCCTCGATAGCGCTGCTATTCTCAATTCAGTTAAAAAGACCAAGCGACTCGCCGTATTTGATATTGGATGGGAACCCTTCGGGTTGGCAGCCGAAGTCGCCCGGATTGTTAGCACAAGTGCTTATCATCGCCTGGATGGACCTCTACTAAGCATTGCCCGCCGACACGAACACACGCCCGCAAGTTGTTTTTTGGAAGAACAACATTATGCAAATGAAGAGCATGCCGCAAATAGCATTCGAGCTTTGGTAAAGGGGTAGTTTAGGATGGCGGAGAGTATCAGCATGCCATTAGTTTCTATTGTGATCCCCGCCCGCAATGAGGAGGGGAATATTGCCCGGCTGCATGCAGAGCTACTAGCAGCGGTAGCAGGCTTGCCATATGAATTCGAGTTTATTGTCATCGACAATGCCAGCGAAGATCAAACGGGCGTCTTGATCAAAGAGATTTGTGCCCGCGATCCCAGATGGAAATATATGCGCTTCAGCCGAAACTTCTCGGTAGAAATGTCGATCACTGCCGGGTATCGTGCTGCAATCGGTCATGCAATTATTGTGCTCTATTCTGATCTTCAAGATCCACCCGAAGTCATCCCCCGCTTCCTCCAGAAATGGCAGGAGGGGTTCGACGTTGTTTACGGCGTACGCACTGTCCGGCCCGGCGATCCGGTTTGGCGAAATCTTTTGGCCAAGTACGTGTACCGCACCATCGTATGGGCTGCGGAGGTACCAATTCCTGCGGATGCTGGCGACTTTCGCCTCATCACGCAAGAGGTGCGGGATGCGTTGGAGCAGTGCAATGAGTACAACCGCTACCTGCGCGGCTTGATTGCGTGGTTAGGCTTTCGCCAAATTGGGATTCCATATGAGCGCCGGGCACGATATTCCGGCGTTAGCAAAGCGCCATTTTGGGAGATGGTCTTCTTTGCCTTCAATGGCATCACCAGCTTTTCGCTAAAGCCCCTGCGCCTCTTTACAATCTTTGGTGGCGTGATATTGGGCATTTCGGCGTTTACTATTCCAATTTATGCGTTGCTATTTCTTACCAACTCCCCTCCACCGGGTATCACTACCATCATCATTCTGTTAATTGTGGCGATTGGACTGAACAGCTTTGGGATTGGAATCCTTGGAGAATATCTTGGGAGGACCTATTCTGAAGTCAAGCGGCGGCCACTGTACATCGTCGCAGAAACCGTAAACCTACCAAGCGCCTCGAATAAATACCAGTAGGCGTGTGTCGCCGAATCCGCTAAGCCAAGATCTCGACGATATTCTGCTGCGCACCGAGGAGCTATGGCAGGCGCTGCGGGGACAGCGGCTGTTCATCACAGGTGGAACAGGCTTCGTAGGATGCTGGCTTCTCGAGAGCTTTCTTTGGGCAAACCAAGAGCTGGATCTGAACGCGCAAGCCACGGTGTTGACCAGGGATCCGGTGGCGTTTCGACGCAGGGCACCACACCTGGCCAATGCCCCGGCAATTGTGCTGCACCCCGGTGATGTCCAATCCTTTGAGTTTCCTAGCACGCCAGCTGCGTACGTCATTCATGCGGCAGCTACTTCCAGTGACGCGCAGAACTCTACGCATTCACAGCCCGCACCAAATATGTTTGTCGAGGGGACACAGCGCGTCCTAGAGTTCTCCCGCAATACTGGCGCAAACAGCCTTTTGATGATCAGCTCGGGCGCCGTATACGGCCCGAGGCCGCCCAAAGTCACCCATATACCTGAAGACTTTAACACCCTGCCCGATCCAACGATCAATCCATCTGACTACGCAGAAGGGAAACGGCTAATGGAATTGATGGGCTTGCAATGCAGTGGGTCTGACGGGCTCGCCGTAAAATTTGCGCGCGGCTTCGCTTTTGTAGGACCATACCTTCCACTTGACGGGCAATATGCCATTGGCAATTTCATTCTAGATGGTCTCCGTAGCCGCCCTATTAATGTGCGCGGGGATGGCACTGCATTTCGCTCATATTTGTATGCGTCTGATCTCGCAGTTTGGCTATGGACAATCCTGCTTCGCGGACAATCAGGCCGCGCATACAATGTTGGTTCAGAGCAGAGGCTGACAATTGCCAATGTCGCAGGCGCGGTGGCTGAAGCGTTCAATCCACGCCCAGTGGTTCAGATTAGTAAACCAGCCGCATATGGACAACAGCCGGAAAGCTACGTACCATCAACGCAACGTGCACAGGTGGAACTGGGTCTCAAGCAAACCGTAGCCTTGTCGGATGCATTAGCCCGCACGATTGCATGGCACCACCAGGGCTTAACTTGAAGTAGACACGATCCTTATGGGGCCAGCCAAGAATTAGTTAGCAACTCAGTACCCGCAAGACTAGGCACGCTGCAGTTTACAGGAACGCAATTCCGAGCGTGGACTCGATTTTGCTAGTTTCAAGATACCTCATTCTCCACCCCGCCCAACATCTGCACGATGCTGGCGGTCCCGGTGGTACCCAACTGCGCGGCGGTTATCGAAGCCGCCAGATTCCCAAGCTCCGCTGCCTCCGGCAACTCTGCGCCCGCGCCCAGCGCCGCCGTTAGCGCGGCCATGAACGCATCACCTGCACCCACCGGGTCTGTGGGCCCATGAATGGTGCGAGGCTCAATGTGCTGCGCACCGCTTGCGGTGCATAACAGCACGCCACGCTCTGCGAGCGTGATGCACACCGCCCGCCCGCACAACGCCTGCAGCTCTGCGCCGGCAGCCGCCAGCGACACCAGGTCGGTGGCCGTTGGGTTGCGCCCGGTGGCAGCCAGTGCCTCGTGCTGGTTTGGCTTCAGCAGCACGTTCCGGAACGCCGCGATGCGCGCGCGCGAGTCCGCTGCAAATACCAGCTGCGGATGGGCAGCTGCCGCGGCCATGAGTTCAGCCCGCATGCGGCTGCCAATCACGCCGCACTCCGGCTGCACCACTTGGTCCGCAATGATCACACCCTGCACATCCTCCAGCACACCGTGCAGCCGGCTGCATAACTCTCGCTGCACCGCATCCGGCAGCGCCTCACGGTTTTTTATATCCATGCGGTTCAGCTCGCGGACTTGGTCTGCATTGCGCAGCATGGGTTTGTAGTAAGCCGGAGTGCGCAGGCCACGCACCTGCAGCAGGTGCGTAGTGTCAATGGCGTGTGCAGCCAGCGCCTGCAGCAGATCATGGCCCTCGCCATCAACGCCCGCCACACCCAATGCGCGCACGCGCACACCCAGCGCCCGCAGGTTTAATGCCACAGTTCCGGCTGCGCCCGGACTGCAGCTTACCTGCACCACCTGATGCGCAACCAAGCCGGTCTCCAGCGAAGGTTCGGCCAGCGTCTCGTCGATGTGCAGATATTTGTCCAGGAAAAAATCGCCGACCACAAGCACCGTCAGCTGTGCGCAGCGCTCCAGCAGCGCCTGCAGGCGCGCGCGCTTCACAGCGCCGCAATCACGCGCTGGTGAAACGCAGCAAAGGTGTCTCGATACTGCCCGCGCACATAAAAGCTTTCACCACCGTCAGCCACCGTGCGCACCAAAAGAGTTTTGTAAGGCCGGAAAAAGTATTCTGCAGAGTCGCGCGCCGCCTCAACAGACGGATCTGCACCCAAGTCCGGCAGGTCAAAGACTGCCGTCGCAAAGCGGTTGATCTGCTCCCCGCGCTGCCGTGCCACGTTGCGCACCATCGCCAGCGATTTAAGAAACACCTCCGGCGCCATCACATGCGAACTGACCGCCAGCAGCGCCCCGCCCTGCAACTGCGCAAGGCTTTGCGTGAAAACCAGAAAATCCGTGTAAGAGGCAGCGCCGTACGCAGCCCCGTCACAATTGGGATGCTCATGGATGATGTCCTGTCCGATGCCCACATGCACCGTCACCGGCACCCGCAAACGCCAGCCCGCCGCCAGGATGCTGTCCGCGCTATACGGCAACCCACTTTCCGCAATGAAGCGCCCAAACGCCTCCCCCAGCCCAATGCCGGCGCGTGCTGCCTCCGCCGCCACATCATTCAGCCGCCCGGTCTCCTGCCACAATCCAAACTGCCCCGCCGTAATGTAACGCGCCACACTCTCCGTCGTCGCGCCAATCAATGCCAGCTCGTACTCATGGATCGGGCCGGAGCCATTCATCGCAACGTGCTGCACAATGCCGCGCTCCATCAAGTCAATCACCAGCCGGCCCAAGCCCTGCTTCACCACGTGCCCGCCATGCATCAGGATCAGCGGCGCACCGCGCTTATGCGCCGCCACCACCCGCTCCACAAACGCATCCAGCGCCGCGCTTGCCATGGCGGGCTGCGCATCACCGGGGCTGAGCATTTCATTGCGCGTGAAGTCGTGCACGCGCTCTGCGAGCGGCCGCAGCTGAAGTTGGGAACGGTCAAACATTGGGTACGCCATGGAACTGTCTCAGCCCCGGGCGGCGGGCTGCCCGCTGATGGCTTGCAGTATCCCGCCGGGCAAAGCGTAGTCGCCCACCACCAGATGCGCGCCAGCAGCCAGCAGCCGCTCGCGTTTGCCCGCATCAAGTCCGGCGCCAGCCAGCTCGTCAAAAGCAACGCCAACTGCAAATCCGCCCGCAGCGCACACTGCTTGCATATCGATCGCGCCATCGCCAAACCCAAAAAGCTGCGCGCCACTGCACCCGGATTCTGCCAGCACTTGCGCCACCAACGCATGCTTGTCGCGCTGCAAGTTGTCCGGCCACGCACCATAGATACCGGCAAAGCAACCAGTAATTCCAAGTGCGTGCGCTTCGGCGCGCACCGCATCTTCATCACTGCCAGACCCAATGTAGCACTGCACCCCACTGCCGCGCAGCATGGCGAGAAATTCCGCCGCACCGGGCACCAGTAAATCCGCCGCTCGCGCACTGCCCGCTTGCAGCGCCTGCACACGCGCATCAACAAGCGCGTCAATCCGCTTCGCAAACTGGGCTTTGTAGGCGGCAGCTGGCAAGGCTCGGCCACCGCGCAGTTCCACTTCTGCAACCAGCCACTCCATCTGCATAATCGTTGGCCGCCCGGAAAGCCCCTCTATCGCATCTGCAATACGTTCTCTCAGCGCAAGCTGTGCGGCAACTGCCTCTGCATTTCCCAAAAGCACCTCCAACATGTAGTCAGCCATCACCGTCTGCCATCCGCTGCGAATGCGCGAGAGTGTGCCATCGAAATCAAAGAAGGCAACTGCTTGCGGGCTGCTCATAACTGCGCCCCAGCAGCATTGGCTGGCTCTGCTTCAAGGCTTAAGTCCGTTGCGATGCCGGCCGCGGCGCCCGTTAACCAAAGTTGCATCGCGCCGGCAACCTTCGAAACACCGTCAACTTGCCAGACCAGCACCGCCAATGCGAGGTAAATCACGGGGATCATTTCACCGTAGACCCGCATTTCATCCAGCACCCCAACCATGCCAAGCACCAGCATTTGCACAACGCACACCAACAGTGCACGCCGCACAAAGGGCTGCGCAAGCTTGTGCTGCCAAACTACCACCGGAATCCATATGCCGCCAAAATTCATCAGGTATGTTGCCAGCCTGCGCCAGTCTGCGAGCGCCTCGAAGTTTGCCCATAATTGATTCTCAAACAACCCAAATCCCACAACCGGATTACCCGTATAGACAAACCAAAGCGTCCCCTTGATTAGACACCAGATCAGCACTTGCAGCGCCACATGTTGCCACAGGCCAATGCGGCGCACCGTCCCAATCGAGACCGCAATCTGCGTCAGCGTCAGATAAATTGTTGTCTCACGGTTGAAGGTGGCCAGCAAGAACAGCGGGTAGTACCAGAACCACTTTTGTTCCATCAGCAGAAACACACCAAGCGCAAAAAACAAAACTGATGGAATATCAGACGGGTACCAAAATGTGTGCACAAAATTAAACGGCAACACATAAAACATCCCAAGCGCTGCCAGCGCAGCAAACAGCCGGTTGCCGGCAAACCGAAAGATGAGGCCGCGCATCACAATGCACAGCGCAAGCACGGCAGCCAGATCAAAGGCTGCGTACAGCCACATAAATGAGAGACCGGTTGGCACTTGCAGCAACGCGCGCACGGCCAGTGGTATCAAGGCGCGGTACTGAAACGGCACCGCGTATATGCCTTGCAGCAAAGCCAGCGGCGCGCCCGGCGGAACCTTATTTTCATAAAAGCGCGCAACGGTAAACTGCAGCGCCAAACCCAGCACCGCCACCGCAAAACCAATGTCCACCAACCGGCTCCGGGCCGACCAAAGCAAAGAATTCTTATGCAGCATCACGCCCACCACACAGTTCACCCGTCACATTGTTTCGGTCAGGTGCATCCACAGAGTACCGCGGCACGCCCCTAGTGTTCACTGCCAGCACCCTCAGTCTGCATTGAGGGGCAGCGCACATCACCAAAGGAGCAGAAAACACAGCAGTCGCCAGCGTTGGGGCGCAGCTGCGCGTTGCAGCTTGCGCATGTATAAAAGTAGACGCACTCGTCTTGAGGCATGCGCTCCTTGTGTTTGGCGGCGCAGTTGGGGCATGTAACTACGGAATCAAGTTGCATGAGTTCGCCTCCCTTTCAGCTTCAAACCTGCCCACTACCGGGCGGTCAGCAGCCGTTCAAGCCTGGCGCGGAGGTCCGCACCCACAACGCGGGGCGTCAAGCGCTCACGGAAGCGCTCATAGCCCGCCTCCGCCAGGCGCGTGCGCATGCCGGCGTCTGCCGCCAGTGCCCGCAGCCCATCTGCCAACGCTGCCGCGTTTGCAAGCGGCACCAGCTGCAAGTGCTCGCCATGCACAAAGTGCTCGCGAATTGAATGCGTATCGCCGGCCAGCACGGTCTTGCACATTGCCAGTGGCTGCAAGACTTTGTTTGCCAGTGCCATGTCCGCCTGCGGTGTGTCGCCAAACACGCCCAGCACTATATCCGCATCGCTGATCTGCTGCGGCACTGCACTGAAGTCCACCCGCGCCACAAATTCAATTTCGAGCCCGCGCGCTTGGGCAGCCGCCAGCGCTGCAGCTTTGCCCTCACCGTCTCCCACAAAACGAAAATGGAAACGGCGATCAGCGCGCAGCAGTGCGATCGCGTCCAAAATGACCGGCACGCCATGGTTGGGAATATAAGAGCCAAAATATAAAACGGTTAGGCGCGCTGGATCTTTCTTGATAGCCCGGTTGCGGGGAAAGAACACGGCGTCATTGACACCCAACGGTGCCACATGCATTTTGGCAGGCTGCACTTGATAGCGCGCTTGCAGAAACGACGCGAAACGCCGGGTCTGCACCAACAAAATGTCAGGCAGATAACCCGCAAGGCGGTCGGAAGCAGCATGCCGCCGGGCTTGCCGGCTGCGCGGGCTGAACTGGCGGCGCTCGGTAATGACCATCTCATGCATGCTCAAAAAAAAATCGAACACCACGGGTTTGCCCGTAAGCCGCGCCAGCATCCAGCCAAGGGGCACTGTTGTTTGCTGAGACTCCGGCACAAGCAGCAAGTCACAGTTGCGCCAAACTTTCGCATACTGCGCAATCAGCTGCGGGTACTTTTGCGCGGTTGGCATTCCGGGCGGCACACGGCACATCACCACCTCGCAACCGTTTTCCGCAAGTGCCTGCCGCAAAAAATTATTGCGCGAGTACTGCGGATCGAAGCCGCCCAGATAACAAATGCGCACGGTCAGCTGCCCGCCAGCGGGATGCACTGCAGATCAGCCACTGTTGCGCACCAAACGCACGTTTCAAAAATCATCTAGTACCGGCACGGCTGCATCCACAGCGGTGAATTTGAGGATAGCATAGCTGCCCAACCGCATCCTGCCAAACGCAATTGCGGGTGTGTTGCCTGCAAAGCACATGCGTGCCCCGGCTTGCGGCCCGCGTCCGCGTTCAATTACAATGCACCGCATGCTTGACGCTGGAATAGCAGTTGCAGTGAAGGCGCTTGAGCCGCAACTGATCGACTTTATCCAGCTGCTGGTGCGCACGCCCAGCCTGCCAAACGAAGAGCACGCAGTGCAGCAGCAAATTGCTGCGCAGCTGCGCGCGCTGGGCATGGCCGTGGACGAAGTGCCGACCGACTTCGCCACACTGCGCACACATGCGGCGTTCAATGACGACGGTTTTGCCCCGACCGGCCGGCTCAACATTGTGGGGCGCTGGCGCGGCAGTGGCGCGGCTCGCGGCCGTGGCTCGCTAATTCTTAACGGGCACGTGGATGTGGTGGCGCCTGGAAATTTAACGCAGTGGAACGACCCACCCTGGAGCGGGCTGCTGCGCGATGGCCGCATTTGGGGACGCGGCAGCTGTGACATGAAGGCCGGCCTGGCCGCGGGCATCTTTGCGCTGGCCGCACTGCAGCGCGCCGGCCTGCAGCCGGCACATGATGTGCTGCTGCAAAGCGTGATCGGTGAGGAGTCCGGCGGCGCAGGCACACTCACCACAATTGTGCAGGGCTACCGCGCAGACGCAGCAATTGTGCTCGAGCCCACCAGCTTGCAGCTGTGCCCGGTGCAATCGGGTGCGCTCACCTTTCGGCTGCGCGTAGCCGGGCGCGCGGCGCATGCCGCACTGCGCAGCCATGGCGTTAGTGCCATCGAGAAGTTTGCGCTGCTACTGGCCGCACTGCAGCAACTTGAAGTTGCACGCCACGCCGGTTTTGCCAGCGCGCTGTATGCCGACCCGCGCCATGCCGCGCCCATCTCGATTGGAACCGTGCGCGCCGGCGAGTGGCACTCAACCGTGGCAGAGGAGCTGGTTGCGGAGGGACGCATGGGCGTGTTCCCGGGCGAGACGCCCGCACAGGCCCGCGCGGCAATGCAGACTGCAGTCTCGCAGGCTGCTGCAGCCGATGACTGGCTGAGCGCCCACCCGCCGCAGGTGGAGTGGTTTGAGGGCCAGTTTGAGGCCGGTGCGACACCCCTCGACCATGCGCTGCTGCAAGCGCTGCAAGCCGCGCATCTGGCTGCGCTGGGCGCGCCCGCTGCCATGCGCGCCGTAACCTATGGCTCTGACCTGCGCCTCTTTACAAATCATGCGCACATTCCGGCGGTACTGTATGGCCCCGGTGATGTTACGCTCGCACACGCGGCCAACGAGTCCATAGCGGTTGACGAAGTGCTGCGCGCTGTGCACGTGCTGGCGCTGTTTGTGGCAGACTGGTGCGGTGCCGCCCGCGCCTAGCCGCACACTTATAATCTCACGCTGGAACACACGCCGATGCCCAATCACGGTTGCCAGTCCAATGTCGATCGCATCCGCCGGATGCTAATCAAGCCACCCGCCGCTGCATTCCGCAGTCAGGCCGCGGTTGATGCGCAATGGCAGCCATTGAACTATCTGGGGCGCCCGGATTATGAGCAAGCCCTGAACGAGTACAAACAGTTCCGCGCGCTGCTGGCGCAGAGCGGGGCCGAGATTCACGAATTGCCGGTGCACGCGGACACCGGGCTGGACTCACTGTACACGCACGACCCGCTGGTAATCAGCGAGCGCGGCTATGTACTGTGCAATATGGGCAAGGCCGCGCGGCGCGGCGAGGCACAGGCTGCCGGCGCATACTTGGAAACAATTGGCGTGCCCATGCTGGGGCGCATTGAGCCGCCCGGCACCTTGGAGGGCGGCGATGTGGTGTGGCTGGACCAGCGCACGGTTGCTGTGGGCGAAGGCTACCGCAGCAATGCAGCGGGAATTGCGCAGCTGCGTACGCTGCTGGGCGATTCGGTGGACGAATTGATTGCCGTGCCGCTGCCGCACTGGAACGGCCCGGACGATGTGCTGCATCTGATGTCATTTGTGAGTCCGCTGGACCACGACCTGTTTTTGATTTACCCGCGCCTGATGCCGGTGGTGTTTCGCCAGCGGCTGCTGGCGCGCGGCATCCAGCTGGTGGAGGTGCCCGACGCAGAGTACGACAGCATGGCGTGCAATGTGCTGGCCGTGGCGCCGCGTGAGTGCATCATGCTGGGGGGCAACCCCGTCACGCAGGCACTGCTGCAAGCAGCCGGCATTGAGGTGGCCACCTACGTTGGCAGCGAGATCTCAGCCAAGGGTGCCGGCGGACCCACCTGCCTGACGCGGCCATTCTGGCGCAGCTAGGCAGCCGCCCACACTACGGCAGCTGCCAGCAGGGCTGCAGCGCGCCAACTGCACACAAGCGCAGCGCACACCGCTGCGTTTGCTCTACGCGCTGCGTGTCACAAAGCGCTCCACAATTTCAAAAGTATTGCGCACACAATAGTGGAAGCTGTCGGTGTGCAGGCGCTCGTCATGCGCATGGGCGCGATTGAAGGTATCCGTATCGGTGGGGGGCTGCGGCGAATAACCCAGCACCTTGATGCCCAGCGGCACGAAGGCTTTGGCATCTGTGCCGCCGGTGACCAGTGTGGGCAGCAGGTGCAGCGCGGGATCGGTTTCCGCCAGCACCTCGCGAATGATATTTGTGAGCGGGCCGGCGGACTCAGTCTCAAGCGCCGGGCCAAAGTGCGGGTGCCATTCCAGCTGCACGTCCCGGCCCGCATCGCCCAATACTTGCAGCAGCTCGGCGTGAAACTCTGCGCGCGTGCAGCCGGGCAGCAGCCGCCCGTCAATGCCGGCTTCCGCAAAATCCGGGATCACATTTAGCTGGCGGCCGGCCTGAAATATGGTGGGCATGGCGGTGTTGCGCAGCTGCGCCTGCAGCATGCGGCGCTCAAAGTCTTCCATGGGCAGCTGCGGCACAATGCGGTCCGCGTCGCCGGTCTGCAACAGGTCTGCAAACATGGCAGCCACGGCTGGCGGCTGCGTCTGCATCAGCACGGCCAAAGAGCTGCGCACAGTTTGCGTAAGGTGCACCGGCAGGTAGTTGCTGCCGAGGCGCTGCACAGCCGCAGCGAGGCGCACAATGCTGGCCTCCGGCTGCGGCACAGAGCCGTGCCCCGGCTTGCCGCGCGCACGCAGATAAAAGCGGCTGGTGCCCTTCTCGCCGGCTTGAATGGTGATGTAGCGCTGGCCGTTCACCACCATCACGCCGCCGCCGCCTTCGTTGAGTGCGTACTCCGCATCAGAAATCAAATGCGCATGCTCGCGCGCCATCCATTGTGCGCCAAACTCGCCGCCAGTTTCCTCATCAGCCAGCGCCAAAAAAATCACGTCGCGCTTGAGCGGCTGGCCACTTGCCACGCGCTGCTTGAGCAGCAGCAGGCTCATCAAGTGTGCAGCAACCGTGTTCTTCATGTCCACTGCGCCGCGCCCAAAGATCTGCCCGGCAGCATCACAGTCGCCGGAGAATGGCGGATGCGTCCACTTGTCTGGTTCCGCCGACACAACATCCACGTGCCCCATCAACAACAGCGGCGGCAGGCTGCCATCGCCCTTGAGCCGCGCAACAAGATTTGCGCGCCCGGGCGCAGACTCCAGAATTAGCGGCTCGATGCCGGCTGCGCGCAGCACGCCCGCAATGTAATCCGCCGCCAAGCGCTCGTTGCCCGGCGGGTTGGTTGTGTCAAAGCGCAGCAGCTCGCGAAAATGTTGCGTGCCCGTGCTAAGCGCATCCGGCCAGTTGATTGATGACATGCGGCAACTCCTTGGAGAAAATTGGCGAAGTGCGCTGCGCGAAGCGCACCAATTGCGAAGCATACAGCACCCGTCATGCCCGCCGGCTGCCCGGTGTGTAGCTCACCGCCCGCTGGAAACTGCATGTGGTCTGCCAGCAACATGCAAACGTGTGCGACTGAAATAATCCCCGCGCACCCACATTCCGTGCCGCGCGTAACAGTCCCAACCGGCACAGCCGGTTGCAGCCACACGGATATAATTCAATCAAGTTGCGCATCATTGCGCTTACGCACATAGGTTTATATTGCGCATCTTTATCACCGGTATTCGCGGCCAGCTTGGCACGGCGCTGGCCAAACGCTGGCCCGCAGCCCAAGTGAGCGGCTGCGACCTGCCCGAATGCGACATCAGCCAGCTGCAGCCCACGCTCGACGCGGTGGCGGATGCGCGCCCGCAGGTGGTGATCCACTGCGCCGCTTGGACGGACGTGGATGGCTGCGCACGAGACCCAATCCGCGCATATCAGGTAAACGCCATCGGCACGCAGCACGTGGCGCTGGCGGCGCGTGCGGTGGGCGCACGCCTGCTGCTGCTCAGCTCAAACGAAGTTTTTGACGGGACGCAGGCGGCCCCATACGGTGAGCAGGACGCGCCCTGCCCGGCCAACCCATACGGCTGGTCCAAGCTGGCCGCAGAATGGACCGCGCAGCAGATTGTGGACGACTGCTGTGTGGTGCGCAGCTCGTGGCTTTTTGGGCACGGCGGCCGCAACTTTGTGCACCGCATTTTGGAGCTGGCACGGGGCGCTGCGCCGCTGCGGGTTGTAACCGATGAAACCGGTGCGCCCACCGCAGTTGAAGACTTGGCTGACGCAATTTTCAGCTTGGCCGAAAGTGGGCAGCGCGGCATCTTTCATTTGGTGAATGCGGGCTTTGCCTCGCGCTACGAACTGGCGCGTGCGGTACTGGACCTGTGCGGCCAACGCGCAACCATGATTGAGCCCGCGCTGCTTGCCAGCTACGTGCGCGCCTCCACCCCGCCGCGCAACGGGTGTTTGCGCAACAGCGCTGCCGCCGCAATCGGAATTCAGTTGCGCCCGTGGCAGGAAGCGCTGCAGGATTTCGTCGGCAGTTTGCAGCCCGCCGGCAGCGCTGCCCGCTGATTGCAGCCTGCAGCCCGGCAGCTGCCGCGCGCATGATCTCGGTCATCATTCCCAACTGGAACGGCGCCGCGCATCTACCGGAGTGCCTGGCGGCGTTGCATGCCCAAACTGACCGGGACTTCGAAGTACTTGTGGTTGACAACAACAGCACGGATGAATCGCTGCGCCTGCTGGCCGCACGCCACTCCGCTGTGCGCGTGATTGCCCTGCAGCATAACGCCGGCTTTACCGGTGCGTGCAATGCCGGGCTGGCTGCGGCGTTCGGCAGCCTGCTGGTGCTGCTAAACAACGACACTGCCGCGGCGCCGGACTGGCTGGCAGAAGTACGCGCGGCCTTTGCCCGCAACCCCAACGCGGGCAGCGTGGCCAGCCGCATGCTGCTGTATGACAAGCGCGACACGCTGCACACCGCCGGCGATCTGTTTGGCAGCGACGGCATGCCCGCCAACCGCGGCGTGTGGCAGCGCGACACCGGCCAATATTTGGAGGGCGAAGTATTCTCCGCCTGCGGCGGCTCAGCCGCGTACCGGCGCAGCATGCTCGAAGAAACGGGCCTGCTGGACGAGCGCTTCTTCTTTTCTTGCGAAGACGTGGATCTTGGGTGGCGCGCGCAGCTGCGCGACTGGCGCTGTGTGTATGCGCCGCGCGCCATTGTGTATCACAAGCTGGCCAGCACGGGCGGCGGGCCCACCGCCAGCTACTATGATGGGCGCAACAGCATCCATGTCTTGATAAAGGATCTGCCCGGCATTGTGTGGCGGCGGCATTGGCGCAGCATATTGAGGCGCCAGCTGCAGCTGGCGTTGCAGGCGCTGCGCAGCTGGCGCGGGGCCGCAGCACGCGCGCGGCTGCGCGGGCAGCTGGCAGGGATTGCCGCCGTGCCCGCCATGCTGGCAGCCCGCCGCCGGGTTCAGGCAGCGCGCCTCATATCGGACGCGCGGGTGCTGGCGCTGTTGAGCAGCGCGCCGCCCGACGCGTGAGCCCGCCATGACACATCTATCCATCATCATCCCGGCGCATAACGAGGAGCGCCGCTTGGGCGAAACGCTGCCGCAAGTGCTGCAGTTTTTGCGCACGCAGGATTACGCGGCCGAGGTGCTGGTGGTGGAGAACGGCAGCCATGACCGCACGGCAGATGTGGTGACAGCCATGGCGCGCAACGAGCCGCGGCTGCAGTTGCTGCGTGAGGCGCAGCGCGGCAAGGGCTTGGCGGTGCGCCGCGGCATGCTGGCGGCGCGCGGCGCGTTGCGCTTCATGTGCGACGCAGACCTATCGATGCCGATTGCGCAAGTTGTGCGCTTCCTGCCGGCACAGCCGGCTGCGTTTGATGTGGCGATTGGCTCGCGCGAAATTTCCGGCGCGCGGCGGTTTGGCGAGCCGGCATTCACGCATCTGCGCGGCCGCGTGTTCAGCAATCTGGTGAAGCTGGCCGTGCTGCCCGGCATCGAAGACACGCAGTGCGGCTTCAAATGCTTCACGGCTGCCGCTGCTGAAGATTTGTTCCGCGTGCAGCGCCTGGACGGGTTGAGCTTTGATGTGGAGCTGCTCTTCATCGCGCGCCAGCGCGGCTACCGCATCCAGGAAGTGCCCATCGACTGGCATTTTCACCGCGAGACAAAAGTGCGCATGGTGCGCGACACGCTGCAGATGCTGCGCGATGTGCTCACGCTGCGGCGCAACTTGCGCGCCGGATTTTATGAGCGCGCCGCATAAGCCGCCGCAGCTGCGGTTGGAGCGGCGGCTGTGGGCTGCCGGCTGCCGTTATGTGGCGGGCGTTGATGAAGCCGGGCGCGGCGCCTGGGCCGGGCCAGTGGTGGCAGCAGCCGTGATCCTGCCCGCCGACCGCAAAGACCTGCGCCGCCAGCTGGCAGGCGTACTGGACTCCAAGCTGTTAAGCAGCAGCCAGCGCGCAAAACTTGCTGTGCTTATCCGCGCCACAGCGCTGGCCGTGGGCGTGGGCGGCGCCGGACCCATGGAAATTGACCGCGATGGAATTCTGCCGGCGACGCGGGCGGCGATGCAGCGCGCGATTGCGGCGCTGCGCCCGCGGCCGCGCCACTTGCTGGTGGACGCGGTGGATTTACGCGCGCTGGTGGCGCTGCCGCAGCAGCGCATGAACCACGGCGAGCATGCGTCGCTTTCAATTGCAGCTGCGTCCATCATCGCCAAGGTTGCGCGCGACGAGATGATGAAAGTGCTGGACACTCACTATCCCGCCTATGGCTTTGCAAAGCACAAGGGCTACGGCACGCGGGCGCACCAGCTGGCGCTGCGCGCGCATGGTGCGGCAGTGGTGCACCGCCACTCGTTCCGGCCGCTGGCTGCGTTGGCCGCGCCGGCCACAGCGTAGGCGCGCATGCGCCTCGCCATCGTGCATGACTGGCTGAACCAGCGCGGCGGCGCCGAGGATGTACTCGAACGCATGCAGGCTCTGCATCCCGCCGCACCCGTCTTCACCAGCATCTACGCGCCGCAACTAATGCCTGCGCCTTACCAGCAGTGGAACATTCGCACCGCCTTCACCAACCGCCTGCCCGGCATTCACCGCCACCACCGCCCTTATCTGCTGCTCTACCCGCTGGCATTTGCCAGCCTCAACCTTTCCGGCTACAACGTAATTCTCTCCAACAAAAGCGGCTTCTGCATGGAAGTGCGCAAGCCGCCGGGCGCGGTGCACTTGTGCTACTGCCTGACGCCCACGCGCTATGTCTGGAACCTAGAGGACTATGCGGCGCGCGAGCCGATCCCCGCCGCCATGCTGGCTGCGCTGCGCCTGCTGCTGCCGTGGCTGCAACGCCGCGAGCGCGCGGCCGCCCGCAGCGTCGATCACTTCCTCGCCATCTCCAGCGCTGTGCAGCAGCGCATTGCGCTGCACTACGGGCGCGAATCCAGCGTGCTCCATCCGCCAGTGGACACCGCCCGCTTCGCACCCGCCGCAGAAACTGCAGATTATTTTTTGGTGGTGTCACGGCTGGTGCCATACAAGCGCATAGATTTGGCTGTGCGTGCCTGTACTAACTTGCAGCTGCCGTTAGTGGTGGCAGGCGCGGGGCGTGACCAGCAGCGCCTGCAGGCAATGGCCGGGCCAACCGTAAAGTTCATCGGGCGCGTACCGCAAGCCGAGCTGCCTGCCCTGCTGGCGGGCTGCCGGGCATTTATCTTTCCGGGCTTGGAAGACTTCGGCATCGCGCCCGTGCAGGCGCTGGCCAGCGGCCGGCCGGTGGTGGCATTCGCCGGCGGCGGTGCACTTGATTACGTTGATGCGCAGCGCACTGGCTGCCTTTTCCACGAGCAAACAGTGGAAGCGCTGGAAGCAGCCTTGCGCAGCTTGCGCCCGCAAGACTACGAGCCCGCCGCGTTGCAGCGCTTCGCGTTACAATTCGACGCGCGCGTGTTTGATGAGCGCTTGCGCGCCTTCATCGCCAAGCACGCGCCGGCATAAAAATGGATTTGCGCGACTACGGAATAATTTTGCGGCGCTGGTGGTGGGCTGCGCTGCTGCCCGCGCTGGTGATCAGCGGCATCGGCCTCGTCACTTATTCGCAGCCGGCGCCAGCCTATGCCGCCACCCTGCGCTTTTCTGCCAGCCTGCCGCCCGCAGCCACACCAACCGGCAACTTTGACCCCGTCTACTACAGCTGGCTCTCTTCCGAGTATCTGGTGGCCGGCCTTGCAGACTGGGTGCGCACCGGAGACTTTGCAAGGGCCGTCAGTGCAAACCTGCAGCCAGACGGCGTGCTGCTGGATGCGCCCACCGTGCAGGCTGCGCTGTCCAGCGATTATGCGCGCAGTATGCTCAGCGTCTATGTGCGCACAGCCTCGCAAGCAGACACAGCTGCATTGGCGCAGGCTGTAAGCCGCGTGCTGCAATCTCAAAACGCAAACGTCTTTCCGCAGCTGGGCGGCGTGCCGGCGCAAGTGCTGGCATTGGACGAGCCGGTGGTGGCGCTGGCCGCACCGGGCTGGGCCGTGCTGCTGGCTTTGCCGTTGCGCGTGCTGGCCGGCCTCGGTGTTGGCGTGCTGCTCGCATTTGGCGCGCATTATCTGGACCCGCACCTGCGCACGCGCAGCGATGCCGAACAGCTGGGCCTCACCGTGCTCGGCCAGATTCCACGCCGCAACGGACAGTAATTCCTGCATGGTAAACTTTGCGCTCGACATTGCATAATGCCACTCGGTGAATATTTCCGCATCCTGCGCCGGCGCGGCTGGATCATTGTGCTGCTGGCGATCCTTACGGCGGCCAGCGCACTTGTGTTCAGCACCGTGCAAAATCCGGTCTACCGCGCCACAGTAAATGTGCTGGTGCAGCCTGCACGCACGGACTTCGGCCTTGCGCAAAGCGCCAAGCTGCTGCTCGACTCTTATGTGGCCTTCCTCGACACAGACAACAGCGCCGCAGCCATCATTCAGGATTTGCAGCTGGACATGCTGCCCGAAACGCTGCGCGCCGATGTAAGCATCGCCGCCGAGGCGCAGCGCTTTCTGATCACTATTGCCGTAGACAACGAGAACGGCGATGCCGCCAACGACATTGCGCGCAAGTGGGCCGAACTGCTGGTGCAGTGGCGCAATGACGAAAATCAAAAGCAGCGCCGGGAAGACCGGGTTACCGCGCTGCTGCTGGACGCCCCGCGCTACGTGCTCGATCACCCGCGCCGCGGCCTGAATACCGCAGCCGGCGCGGTGCTAGGCATTCTGCTTGGCGGCGTGCTGATCTTCTTTCTCGAATATTGGGACGCGGGCATTCTGCGCACGCGTGCAGACGTGGAGCGCCAGCTGAACCTGGCGGTGCTGGGTGCCATTCCCGCTGTCTCCGGCAGCGCACGGGCTGGCAGATAACATGGCCGCCACCATCATCACGCTCGCCGACCCGCGCTCCCCGGCGGCCGAAGCCTACCGCGCGCTGCGCACCAACCTGCTCTTCAGTGCGCTGGAACGCGCCCTGCCCACGCTGCTAATTACCTCGCCATGTGCAGCCACCGCGGACGCCAAAAGCGAGTGCGCTGCAAATCTGGCCGTGACACTGGCGCAATCCGATCGCAGCGTGCTGCTGGTGGATTGTGATTTGCGCCGGCCGCGCCAGCATGTGCTGTGGGGACTCGCTGCTGACCGCGGGCTTAGCAGCACGCTGCGCGACGGCGGCGCGCTGCCGGTGTGCGATGTAAATGTGCCCAACTTGAAAGTGCTGCCGGCCGGGCCGCAGCCGGACAATCCGGCCGACCTGCTTGGCTCGCGCAAAATGGAAGCACTGCTGCTGACCATGCAGCAGCAGGCCGAGATCGTTATCTTCGATGCGCCGCCAGTGCTGGTGGTTACCGATGCTGTGCTGCTGGCCTCCAAGCTGGCCGGCACCCTGCTTGTGCTCAGCGCGGGGCACACCCGCCGCGACGACGCCGAGCGCGCCAGCGAGCTGCTGCACAAGGGCCGCATTCATATTTTGGGCGCCGTGTTGGCCAACGCTGAAGACAGCGGCCAGCGCACCTACTAACCAAAGCGTGCCGCGCAGCGCAGCCTGTCTGGCGCGCACCAGCCGGCCAACACATTTATGAAGGGCCTCATCCTCTCCGGCGGCAAGGGCACGCGGCTTTATCCGCTCACCTACACGCGCGCCAAGCAGCTTATTCCAATTGCGAACGAGCCCGTGCTCTTTCGCGTCATTCGCGCCATTCGCGATGCCGGTGTGAACGAGATTGGCATTGTGATTGGCGAAACCGGCCCCGAGGTGCGCGAAGCGGTGGGCGATGGCAGCCGCTGGGGTGTGCACATTACGTACATCGAGCAGGACAAGCCGGCCGGCTTGGCGCACGCAGTGCAAATTTCCCGCGCGTTCCTTGGCGCCGAGCGCTTCGTGATGTTCCTTGGCGACAACGTAATCCAAGGCGGCATCAGTCCGCTGATCGAGCAGTTTGCCAGCTCGCCGTGGAACAGCCAGATTGTGCTGACGCGCGTGCCAAACCCGCAGCACTTTGGCGTGGCGGAGCTGCACCCGGATGGCTCCATCAAACAACTTGTGGAAAAGCCAGCCGTGCCCCGCTCTGATTTGGCGCTGGTGGGCATCTACATGTTCGATGCGCATATTTTTGAGGCGGTGGCAGCCATCAAGCCATCTGCGCGCGGCGAACTTGAGATCACGGATGCGATCCAGTGGCTGGTGACCGCCGGCAAGCGCGTGCACCCCTACGTGCACACCGGCTGGTGGATCGATACCGGCAAACCGCTGGACATGCTGAGCGCCAACAACCGCGTACTGGAAGAGCTTGCACCCGGCAATGCCGGAACCGTCGACGATAAATCAACGCTTGGCCACCACGTGATTGTGCAAGCCGGCGCCACCATCATCAACAGCGTGGTGCGCGGGCCCACCATCATTGGCGAAAACACGCGCCTGGAAAATGCTTACATTGGCCCGTACACTTCTGTTTATCACAACTGCGAAATTATCAACTCCGAGCTGGAGCACTCGATTGTGCTGGAGCATGTGCGCCTGACGAATGTGCCGCTGCGCATCGTCGACAGCATGATCGGCCGCTACGCTGAGATTGGACACACTACACACTTGCCGCGCGCGCTGCAGACCAACCTCGGCGACTACAGCAAACTTTGGGTGCCGTAGCGCGGTGACAGCGCCGCTTGCGCATCCAATCTGCAGTCAGCCGAAGCCCGCAAGTTCAATGCGATTGCAAACTTCACTGCTGCACAGCCGCCAGCAGCACCTGCGGCAGATTGAACACAAGCCGCACGGCCTGCATCCAACAAAATAATTTGTTATGAAAAACAAAGGCACAGCTGCAAGTTGGCGCGGCTTGGCGGCAGCCGGCCAGGGTGCGGGCGCATTCGCGGTGCACATGCAGCGCTTTGCTGCGATTGTGCTGCATGCCGGCACACAATCCGGGCGCGGATTGCGGCGCCACTTGGCGGTGCGCTGCTACCTTGAAGGTTTGCGGACTCCGGCTTTCATGCTGCAAGGCTTGGGGCGCGTCTATCGCAAAATTCTCTCGCGCGAAGCGGCCGCAGTGATTGAGCGCCAGCGCATCGTTTTCAAAACAGTGGAAGACACGCTGGGCGAATTTGATGCATGGCACACGCTGCATTTGCGCGCGCAAGCCGCATGGCAGGCCCCCGCGGAAGTGCAGGCCTGGTTTCACGACAACCGCATGCACGCCGCAGGGCGGATAGCAGCCGCACTGCAAATCCTGAAGCTGGCGCCGGAAGACAGCGAGCACTGCGCCGCGGGCGACGTGCCGGGCCTGGCGCTGATGACCAACGCCATGCTCAACGAAGGCGTGCCGGGCAAGGATGTGAGCCAGATCGCCCGCGACTTCGAAGGCCTGGGCGCCGACTTTGGCAATGGTGCCTACCGCGACATGGCGTTGGTGTCCCTGCGCAGCCTGAGCGCCGGCGACAAGCGCGACGCGGCCCTGTCGCTGTTTGACGAGGTGATCGGCAAGCCGACCTTCCCGGCCGACTCCCTGGCGCGCATCAAGAACCAGATCCTCGCCGGCTTCGAATACCAGAAGCAGAACCCCGGCAAACTGGCCAGCCTGGAACTGATGAACCGCTTGTACGGTGATCACCCGTACGCGCATTCCAGCGATGGCACGGCGAAAACCGTTCCTGCGATCACCTTGGCGCAGCTCAAAGCGTTCCATGAGAAAGCCTACGCCGCCGGCAACGTGGTAATTGCGCTGGTCGGCGACTTGTCCCGCGCCGAGGCCGAAGCGATTGCTGCGCAAGTCTCCAGTGCACTGCCAAAAGGCCCGGCACTGGCGAAAATTGCACAGCCGCAGGAACCGAAAGCCAGCGTCGGCCACATCGAGTTTCCGTCCAAGCAAACCAACCTGATGCTCGCGCAACTGGGCATCGACCGTGATGACCCGGACTACGCAGCATTGTCCATGGGTAACCAGATTCTCGGTGGCGGCGGCTTCGGCACCCGCCTGATGGAAGAGGTGCGCGAGAAGCGCGGCTTGACCTACGGCATCTACTCCGGCTTCAGCGCCATGCAGGCGCGCGGACCGTTCATGATCAACCTGCAGACCCGCGCGGAACTCAGCGAAGGCGCCCTAACGCTGGTGCAGGACATCCTGCGCGACTACCTGGCCAACGGCCCGACGCAAAAGGAACTGGACGACGCCAAACGCGAACTGGCCGGCAGCTTCCCGCTGTCCACCGCGAGCAACGCCGACATCGTCGGCCAACTCGGCGCCATGGGCTTCTATAATCTGCCGCTGAGTTATCTGGACGACTTAGATCGGAA